>Ga0256407_10001667_pt1 | contig 45491 bp, 33 predicted proteins | sample RumenRJG_04DNA_FD_193489 | JGI IMG/M metagenome (GOLD analysis project Ga0256407, IMG submission 193489) | Bovine rumen microbial communities from Lethbridge, Alberta, Canada - RJG_04 | ecosystem: Host-associated > Mammals > Digestive system > Stomach > Rumen | place: Canada: Alberta...
TCACACTGGCTGTTGCCTGTGCAGTGAAAGTGCCTGCAGAAGTGACGATGGTGTAGGTAGCCGACTTCTCACCAGAAGCCTTGGCCTCCATTGCGATTGGGATGTTAACCTCCTGCATCGTAGCAGCCTCGGTGAGACCACTGATGTCGGCAGTGAACTCCTCGTTGTCACTTGTTACGCTGGAGATGGTGAGTGCATTAGCACCAAGGTTCTTGACAGTAATGAAGCCATTCTTGGTCACAGTGCCACCCACGGGGAGGATGGCGTTGCCAAGAGCTACCTCAGGAGTGAGGACGGCAGCAGAATCGGCGTTGAGCGTAGCCTCAGTATATTCAATGTCATAGACATAGAGACGGTTTTCGGCGAGGCCTGAATAGTAGTTGCCATCGTACTGGAAACGGATGAAGTGCTCGCCAGGAGCGAACTCCCAATTACCTGACATGTCTTCGTCAGCACCAGTGAAGGAAGCCTTGGCGCCATTGAGGGTATCGATAAAGTAACCACCAGCATTGTAATACCAGTAGCTGACATTATTCGAAACACCCTTCCAAGCAACAGTTGCAAGTTTGCCCTCAGGAACGGAGAAGGCGAGATTGAGCCATGATGAGCCGTAAGCGCCATAGGTGGTAGAAGTGGCGACAGTAGTTCCATCCTCGAGGGTCACAATCTCGAATGGATACTCTATACCCGTAGTAGCGGTGAAGTTGCCGCTCTTGATGACAGCGCTATAATCGGGATAATCCTTGGCAGAACCAGCGAGATCAACGACGAGGGTAGATTCGCCTGCACCATTATCATAGGTGATAGTTACGATACCTTCGTAAGCACCAGCCTTGTTGGCAAGGAAGTCGAACGAAAGGTCGAGCGTGCCCTGTGCGGGAACAGTGCCTCCAGTAATAGCAGAAGTGAATGCATTGTCCTCAGCCTCGAGCTCGATGACGAAATCGGCATCCTTACCACCAGTGTTGATGAGCTGGAAGCCCTTGGTAGAAGATGTACCGACAAAGCATTCACCAAAGTCAATCGACTCGGTAAAGGTGATGACGTTAGCCACCTCAGGATTAGGCAGCACAGCTGTGAATGACTTATAGACACGGATGTTGCCGTAGTCATATCTTGCGAGGAAAGAAGTACGGCTGGTAATCGTAGCGATAGTGCCATCCTCGTTGACAGTAACGTCGAAAACGAGTTCCTCGGCAGGAGTCAATGTGCCTGTCTCGTTGACTGTGCCAGCGAGCAACATAGCGGTGTAGTAGCCGCCCATGTAGTTGCCACAAGCCACACCAGTGGTGCCGGTAGCGATGGTGATGGTCTTTGCATCGGCATCATAAACACCATCGACAGGATAGTCGTACGACTGATAGTAAGAACCGGCCGAAGCAGCCAGCATGTCGAAGAGGTTGGAGAACGTAGCCTTGGTGCCATCGAGCGCAAGGCCGACGTTATAGGTGAAGATGTCTCCACCCTCGTAGTTGAAAGTGTAGCCGTTATGGAAGGACTGTGCTACAGCAAAATAGGACACAGTATCTACTTCGGCGGCATCGAGACGAGCCAAAGGAGCACGACGGGCTGGAAGGGCTGCTGCAGGAGCAACGCCATCGAACAAGCCATCGACGGTGTTTGGAGTGGCCAGGAAGGTCACATCACTGGGGTTGAGAGTTGCTTTCAACTCTGCAGCGTTGATTTTCTGCTGCGGGACGAGCTTCTGCGCATCAGCAGTAGATGTCAGACAGAGAACGGCTGCCAAAGGGAGTAAGATTCTCTTCATGTTGTGTAATATTTAAAATGTGAATAAAAAGATGAATTCAATGCTGCAAAAGTAGTCAATTTGGACGATTAATGCAAAAAAAGTGGCTCTTGGATTCGACATTTTCAAGAAATTGAATAAAAAAAGATGGATTTCGGTTGATTTTTGCAAACTTTGCTTACAGAATATGGAAAAAATGTGTAACTTTGCCAAAGATTCAGGGACTATATTTGCCCCTCGTAAGCTAAATAATGAAGAAAGCGCTTCTTGCACTATTGACTTGCATCTGTCTTTTGCCTTCGTTGTGTGCCATGACGCACAGCGAAGATGCTGACAGTCTCGTCAATGCTGCCCATCATTATTATAGCGAATACCGATATATGGATGCGCTGGACGCGCTTGCCAAGGCAGTAGAAAGGGCCGATGCCACCAGCAATGAGATTGCCATGGAGAAAGCGCTTCTTTCGATCGGCAACATCCATTCGATGTTCAACGACTACGAGCAAGCTTTGCACTACTACACGCAATGCTACAACAAGGCCCAAAATGCGGGCAATGAATTGATGCGCTCGCGTGCAGGTGCCAATATGCTGATGTGCTACAGCATGATGGGCGATGCCGATGAGGCGCAAAAGTGCTACGACAAATTAGGACCATTAGATATGGAGGACCCTAATCTGACACGCTTCTACAATTATCTTAATCAAGGATTACTAGCACGTGTGCGCAAAGATCTTCATGCAGCCATCTTTATGCACGCACAGGCACTCGACTATGCCCGCAACCATGAGATGGACGGGCATTTTGCAGTTTCACAAATGGGGCAACTGGGCACACTCGAAGAGGAACTTGGCAACGAAAAGCAGGCCATTGACTGGTATCTGCAATGCGAGAAGCTTTCGAAGGAAGGTGGCTATATGAGCCCACTCGTTACCGTCTATGAGAAACTATCAAACCTCTATCGCAAGCAGCACAACGACAGCGCATCGATGCGCTACCAGCGACTATTCGTCAGCCTTTCCGACTCGCTCTTCAACGAACGCGAATTCAATAGCAAGCGAGGGCGCATCGTCGATTACGAGACGCAGCACAATATCCTTGAGATAAGTTCGCTCAATAGCCGCAACCGCACGCTCATAGCCGTCATCGTCCTTTTCGCACTTATGCTGGTAGCGCTCATCGTTTTGATCAGCTACATCTTCCGACAGAATCGAGAACTTGTGTCTACACAACGACTGCTCATCGAGAAGCACGACGAACTGAACAAGCAACTTGAGATGCAAAACAGGTTGAGCGATGAATACTTCAAGGCTCCTGCCCCATCAGATTCCCAAGCCAATCCACTTGCTGAAATTGCCAACGACAGAGACAAGAATGAAGTGAGTGGCAACGCCATGGACGAGGAGAGCTACGAATGTGCAGCACCACTGCTTAGCAAGCAACAGTCAGACATGCTGCTCATTGCCATCGCCAAGGTCATGGAGGACAGCCACACCATCAGTGATCCTGACTTCGGGCTGCAGACACTGGCCAATCTGGTGGGTTCGAACACGAAATATGTGTCATGGGCCATCAATGCGACCTATGGAAAGAACTTCAAGACCTACCTGAATGAATACCGCATCAGAGAAGCCTCACGCCGACTGGCAGACACCGAGAAATATGGCAATCCTACTATGGCCGTGCTTGCCGAACAACTTGGCTACAAATCGCCCACGAGCTTCAATCAGGCGTTCAAGCGCATACTTGGCATGACACCTGCTGCCTATCAAAAACTCATCCGTCAACAATAAAACACACTATTTTTCAATACAGTTAAACGACATGAAAAGAACTATCACATCACTTGTGGGCGTCATCGCCTTGACACTTGGCATGACTGCGACCATGCAAGCCCAGGCACCTTCGAAGACCTGGAACCCCAACATCAAGAACGGCATGTACAAGAATCCGGTGATCGATGCCGACTACTCTGACCCCGATGTTTGCCGTGTGGGCAATGACTACTACATGACATCGTCGTCGTTTGCCTGTTTTCCGGGACTGCAAATCCTCCATAGCACCGACCTGGTGAACTGGGAGCTCATCGGACATGCCTTGACCGACGACTATCCCGTACTCCCGGAATACGAAGGTACCGACCTCGACTGGCACAAGAAAATTCAGCACGGCAACTACGTGTGGGCTCCTGCTATTCGTTATCACGACGGGTGGTTCTACATCTATTGCGGAGACCCCGACCAAGGTCTCTTCATGACCAAGACAAAGGACCCTGCAGGCACATGGGAGCCTATCGTCTGGGTGAAGAAGGGCAAGGGCATGATTGACTGCTGCCCCCTGTGGGACGAAGACGGCAAGGCCTACCTTTCGCACGGTTGTGCAGGCTCGCGTGCCGGTGTGAAGTCCGTTCTATTTGTAGCACCCATGTCGCCTGATGGCACCAAGGTAATCGGACCTTCACGTATCGTATATGACGGACACGAGGACCAGCCCACCATCGAGGGCACGAAGTTCTACAAGCGCAACGGCTACTACTACATCTTCAGCCCCGCTGGTGGCGTGAAGTACGGCTGGCAGGTGGAACTCCGCAGCCGCAGTCCTTTCGGTCCCTACGAGGAGTATGTGGGCCTGGCGCAAGGCAAGTCGAAGGTCAACGGCCCTCACCAAGGCGCGTGGGTTGATACACAAAACGGCGAAGACTGGTTCCTTCACTTCCAGGACAAGCATGCCTACGGACGCGTGGTACATCTGCAGCCTGCACGATGGGTGAACGACTGGCTCGTGATCGGCGAGGACAAGGATGGTGACGGATGTGGCGATGCCGTGGCACAATGGAAGAAGCCCAACCTTCCCTCTTCGGGAGAATTCCAACCTGTGGAGGACGACGAGTTCGACGCTCCCGAACTAGGACTGCAATGGCAGTTTGAAGGCCCCTACAGCCACTACTGGTACTTCTGCGATGCCAACAAGAGCAAACTGCGCCTCTACGGAGTACAGCGTCCTGACGGCTTCAAGAACCTCTCAGACCTGCAGAACGCCCTACTCCAGAAGTCCCCCACCGAGAACTTTACGGCCACGGCCAAGATGCAGTTCATCCCCAATCCCGAATACAAGGACAAGGGTGAAGAGGGCGGCTTCATCATCAAGGGACAGGACTACGCAGCGCTCAAGATTGTCAGCATCAGCGACGGCTGCGAACTACGCTACGTCACCTGCGCAGATGCGATGAAAGGCAAGGCCGAGAATATCGAGAAACGCGTGGAACTGAAGATGTCGAAGATGAAAGCTCCCTACACGCAGAAGTATGCCGTCGATGACATCCCACAGCCCCGTATGGCTACGCAGGACGTCTATGTACGCGTCACAGTGAAGAGCGAAGGCACCGGCAATGCCATCAAGTCGAAGGCACAATTCTACTACAGCTTCGACGGCAAGAAATACAAGAAAATCGGTGACGAATTCACCGTGAAGGAAGGCCGCTGGATTGGCGCGAAACTCGGTTTCTACAATTCCCGTCCCGGCGTGAAGAACGACGGTGCCTTCCTTGACATTGACTGGATCAGATTCGAAAAGTAAATGAACGCAACACTGGTACTGGGCGTCATAGCCCTTTACTTCCTGATGGTGTTCGGCGTCAGCTGGTGGACTACCCGCCGACGTGACCGTGACACCGAAACCTTCTATCGTGGCGATCGCAAGAGCCCCTGGTGGGTGGTAGCGATTGCCATGATTGGTACATCCATCTCGGGCGTGACCTATGTGAGTGTGCCTGGCATGGTCGAGGCGAAGCAAATGAGCTACATCCAAATGGTGATCGGTTTCGTCTGCGGCTATTTTGCCGTGGCATATATCCTTCTGCCCCTCTACTATCGCCTTGGCCTTTCGAGCATCTACGTCTATCTGGAGCAGCGCTACGGGCGCTATGCACACAAGACGGGTGCTGCCTTCTTCCTCCTGAGCAAATATCTTGGCTGCGCAGTCAGAATGTATCTCACGGCCGTCGTACTGCAACTTGTGCTCTTTGACCAACTGGGCGTACCCTTCGGCCTATCGGTGGCCTGCATCATGCTCATCGTCTGGCTGTACTCGTTCCGTGGCGGTGTGAAAACACTCGTCTGGACCGACCTGCTTCAAACCCTCTGCCTGCTGGCAGCTATGATTGGCTTTGTGATTTGCATCAGTTCGGCCATGGGATTGGACTTCAAGGGACTGTGTGGCACTATAGCCGAAAGCCCGATGTCGAGGGTGTGGTTCTTCGACGACGCCAACGACACGCGCTACTTCTGGAAACAATTCCTGGGCGGTATGTTCACGACCATCGCCATGACAGGTCTGGACCAGGACATGATGCAGAAGAACCTCTCGTGCAAATCGCTGAAGGAGGCACAGAAGAATATGGTCTCGTATGGTTTCGGGTTCCTACCCGTCAACATCATCTTCCTTTCGCTGGGTATATTATTATATATGTACGCGCGAGAAGTGGGTGTTGACAAGAGCGGAGACGAGCTCTTCCCATATCTTGCCACAGGCATCAATCCGACCACGGGACAGCCCTTCCTGCCCCTCATAGTAAGTGTGCTCTTCGTCCTAGGACTTGTGGCCGCCGCCTTCTCGTCGGCAGGTTCGGCAGTCACTGCGCTGACCACAGCCATTATGGTGGACTTTCTGCGCAAAGCGCCCAGTGGGGAAGGTTCGAATGGTTTGAGGGGTTCGATAGAAGGCAAACGTTTCTGGGTGCACATCATCAACTCCATCATGATGGGATTCATGATCTACCTTTTCCATCTGCTGGCATCGGGCTCGGTCATCAACGCCGTCTATGTTGTGGCATCCTACACCTATGGTCCGCTCATCGGACTCTTCTTCTTCGGTATGTTCACGAAGTGCAAAGTGAAGGACGGATGGTGGATACCGATGATCTGCATCGCTTCGCCCCTACTCTGCTGGATTCTCGACCAAAACTCCGAAGCGTGGTTCAATGGTTATAAAATTGGCTACGAGATGCTGCTGATCAATGGAGCACTAACAGCGTTAGGACTGCTGGTTGCTTCGATAAGAAAGAACTGAAAAAACATTTCATACAGATAAAATGAACGACCTTACTTTCGCAAGCAAGGTCGTTTTCGTGATTTACCATTAAATCCCTTTTATATTATGGGAGCCGAAGACGGGACTCGAACCCGTGACCCACGCATTACGAATGCGTTGCTCTACCAACTGAGCCACTTCGGCAATATTCGCTCAAAAGCGGGTGCAAAGATAGCGTATTTTTATTATATCTCCAAATTTTTTGAAAAGAATTTGTCTTTTGAAGCGAAAATTCAACGTTTTTGCCTAGAAATAGACATCGAAATCGAGCAAAATAGGCAGGTGATCGCTATATCCTCCCTCATACTGGTACCCATAATAGCTGCGTGCGGGGCGATGTCCCAAATGGCTGGTGTCTTCGGCAAGCATAAACGGGAGGTAGAAGACACGGGCATTGGAGATGGAGAAAGAGGGCGAAGATGTAGTGTTGACGATAAACTGGTCGAGGAATCCCCATTCGCCCTGATACTTGTGACTACCGTAGGACGAAGGATGAGTCTTCAGGGACTTTTGCAACGGTGCCATCAGATTCACATAATCCTTGCCCCACCAAGCCCTGGACTTACGAGCATAGTCGTTCATATCACCCATAATGACGATGGCGGGATGCAGGCGACAGTGACGTATGCTGTCGGCAAGATGCATCACCGTATGATGTGCAGCATCGCGAGCGGACTGCGACTGCTTGGACCCACCCAGGCGACTTGGCAGATGACAGACGATGACATCGAGGGTATCACCATTCACTATACGCCCAGCGGCATGAAGCACATCGCGCGTAGGACGGACACCATCGGGCAACTGGACACGATGGAAGTCGGCATGGAGCAGCTTGAAGTCGGTAGGCTGATAGAGCAAAGCCGTCTGGATGCCTCGAACATCTGGACCGTTGCTGACGATGTAGTTGTAATGCAAATCCCAAAGGGGCGTGGAGTGTGTCCAATAGTGCATCACACTATCACCCTCTATTTCGGCCAGCCCTACAATCATGGGTGCCTTGCCATCGCCAGCAGCAAGGATGACACGCGACAACTGCAATAACTTCTGACGCAGACGTGAGCGCGTCCAATGACGGATTCCCTCAGGCGTGAACTCGTCGTCCTGATGGAGTGAATCATCGGAAGGCCAGAAGGCATTCTCAACATTCCAGAACATGATGCGCTGTTGCTGCACATTCTGCCTGTCCTGAGCCACGGAAGAGGCAAAGGATGCAAAGAGAAAGAATAACGAGAAAAAGATTGCAGAACGCATGTGGAAAAGAAAAGATGCTAAAAAAACCGGACCATCGGGACGATGATCCGGTGTGCCTTTATCGAAACTCGATTAAGCTTCGGCAGAGGTCTCAGCGGCAGCAGCCTCAGCAGCAGCGGCAGCCTCAGCAGCAGCGGCAGCAGCCTTAGCAGCAGCCTCAGCCTTCTTGGCAGCCAGAGCCTCAGCCTTGGCGTTCTTAACTGCAACCTCAGCATTGGCAGCCTCCTTCACCTTCTTGGCAGCTTCGGCAGCAAGGCCAGAGATCTTAGAAGTGATCTTAGCCTCCTTGGCTTTCATCCAAGCGTCGAACTTAGCCTGAGCCTGCTCGGCGGTGAGTGCACCCTTCTTCACACCTCCGTTGAGGTGCTTCATCATGAGAACACCCTTGTAGGAGAGAATACGACCAGCGGTGAGAGTGGGCTGTGCACCAGTCTCAACCCAGTAGAGGGCGCGATTGAAATCGAGTTGAATAGTAGCAGGGTTGGTGTTGGGATTGTAAGTACCGATCTTCTCAATATACTTACCATCACGTGGCGCTCTGCTATCTGCGACTACGATGCTATATACAGCGTAGTCCTTGTGACCATGTCGTGCAAGACGGATCTTTGTAGCCATTTCGCAAATTGATTTAAAGATGTTAATACTTGTGCAATCCTAGGCGGGAGTGGTGACACGTCACGTTCCCCGGTTTTGCGGACGCAAAGATAAACATTTTATTCTAACAAACAAAATATTTGTGCTGAAAAATTCGCGATTCGTCGAAATTTACGTTCCCTACCAATAAACTTTTCAGATTTTGCAAGGTCAAAAAGGCAAAGTTGGTAATTATCAATCAATAAAATTCAAACCAAAACAAACAAATTAAAAAATGAAAAAGATTCTTTTAGCAGCAATCTGCTGCATGACAATTGCAACGAGCAGTGTACTGGCACAAGACCAACCCCAAAGACGAGACATGCGTGACGGCTTCCGCCAACAGATGTTCCAGTTGGCCGATACGTCTATCACCAACCAGCTCAACCTCACCACAGCACAGCAAGTAGAGATAGCCAAACTCAACGAAAACTACCTCGAGCAGATGAAGGCAGACGGTGAAAAGGGCAAGAAAATCGACAAGGAGACACGTGAGGCTCGACGCACTCAAATGGAAGCAAAGCGTGCTGAAGGTCGCAAACAACTGCGCGCCATCCTTGGCACCGAACTCTATATCGAATATCTTGAGAAGGCCCTTGATCGCCGCCCGATGATGGGTGGCCAGCGCGGGCCACGCCCCGACGGACAAAACATGCAGCGCTCACGTGGCATGCGACCTAACGAATTTGGCGGCCGAGCCTTCCGAGGTGACGGTTTCGACGAAGGTGGATTCTAACAACTCCATCTATAGCGCAAGATTGTCGCGAAATAGGATAAGCGGGATACAAAATTCTCTTCTTATTATCGTGGCATGACCATTTTGCGCCAAGGTTGGTTATTCTTCTGTAGATGCATAACCTTTCTTGGCCAAGATTGGTTATGCCTCTTTCGGATAAAGCACTCTGACGGGCGACAGAATGCTTGCTCCAGTTGGAGAATGACCTTTCTTGGCCAGGATTGGTTATGCCTCTTTGGGATAGAGTACTCTGACGGGCGACAGAATGCTTGTTCCAGTCGGAGAATGACCTTTCTTGGCCAAGATTGGTTATGCCTCTTTCGGATAAAGCACTCTGACGGCCGGCAGGATGCTTGTTCCAGTCGAAGAATGACCAATCTTGGCCAAAAAAGGTTATACTTCACTCGAAAAAAGCACTCTGACGGGCGTCAGAGTGCTTTTTCCGTTCGCAGCATGACCAATCTTGGCGCAGATTGGTCATGCTGCTGATTTATTCACAGATTCCTCTTGAAGTAAGAACAAACCTTCTTGTAGATGTGGACATTGCTGTTGCCACCCTGGATGAAGTGATTGCGGTTAGTATAGACCATCATATCGAAATCGAGATCGTTCTGCACAAAGGCCTCAGCCACTTCGTAGGTGTTCTGCGGATGCACATTGTCGTCGGCAGTGCCTGTGACGATGAGGAGCTGGCCCTTGAGGTTCTTTGCACGACTCAAGACAGAACTTTTTCTGTAACCTTCGGCATTCTGCTGCGGTGTGCGCATAAAGCGCTCGGTGTAGATGGTATCGTAGAACTTAAAGTCGGTGACAGGGGCCACAGCCACACCAGCCTTGAACACATCGTTGCCTCCACACATCGTCATCAGCGTGTTGTATCCACCGAAACTCCATCCCCAGATACCGATACGATCGGCATCGACATAGGGCAACGAGGCTGCATAACGACCGGCCGACAACTGGTCCTCAGCCTCACGAACACCCAATTCGCAATAGATCTGACGCTCCCACTGAGCACCACGGCAGGCCGTGCCACGACCGTCGACAGTCAAGGCTACGAAGCCCTCCTGGGCCAGATACATAGGGAAACCGAATTCCCAACGGTCGAGCACCTCCTGCGAACCAGGACCTCCATACTGCTCGAGCACGCAAGGAGCCTTACCGCTGACGTTGTTAGGACGGATAACGTATCCATTGAGCTTGTCACCACGTTCGGTGGTCATCTGGAAGAACTCACGCTTGGGCTGACCGGCTACCTCCTGACGTAGCGCAGCATTGTCCTCGAGGGTCTTGATAACCTTGAGGCCCTGTACGCTTTCGAGGGTGACGCGGGTGGGCGTCTCGGCATCGCTGTAGTAGTGCTGCATATAGATGAAACCACGGCTGAACGCAGCGCTATGCGTGCCACGACAGCCAGCACCATCGCGTCCTCCATTGAAGAGTGGGGTCATCGTGCCCTTGGCATCAATCTTATAGATACCACGTGTCAGCTCGGAAGGAACGGCCGAATTCTTGCCAACGTAAGCAACCTGCACGTAAGCACAACGCGAAGCAGGATCGTAGCCATAGACATTGGTCAAATCGAAGTTACCCTTGGTGAGTTGGCGTTGCTGCTGACCCAACATATTATAATAATATAGGTGTCGCCAGCCCGAACGCTCACTTGCGAAGGTAAAGCCATTCTCGTCGAACTGGATGGCGTCGAGATTTGCCTCGGCGATATACTGGTCGTTGGTATCCTCGAGAATCAGTTTGGCCACGCCACTGCGAGGATTGACGAAGTAGAGCGACAACTTGTTCTGCAGACGATTCATCGTCAGCACAGCGAGCTTATCCTCGGCCTTGGTGAACTGGATGCGGGGAATATAGCCATCGGCATCGACAGGAACCTTGAGCTGATTGAGTTTCTTGGTATAGACATCGTACGACCAGGCAGAGACCTTTGAATTCGTTTCACCTGCCACAGGATATTTATAGACATATTGGCCGGGATAGAGTTCATACTCGGGATATTCGGGGAACTGTCCCTTATAGGTGGGCAACCAATATTCCTTCACGTCGCTCTCGTCCCACTTGAGGAAGCAGAAGGTCTTGGAGTCGGGGCTCCAAGCTATGGCACGGTCCATCGAGAACTCCTCCTCATAGACCCAGTCGGGCACACCGTTGATGATCTTATTTCGGGCGCCATCATCGGTCACCTGGCGCTCAGCAAGGTCGATACCTGCCGACATCACACGCACATAGAAAAGATTGTTGTCGCGCATAAAGACAAGCTGACGACCATCGGGAGCCATGGTCACAGCCTGCACCTTGCCATCGGTGAGACGCCTGAAGGCCTGACGACGCACGCCACCAGCTTCGATGACATAATAGAAATAGTCGGCCTTGTAACTGCGACGATAGATCGACTCGCGGTTGCTCCACACGAGGAGACGTTCCTCGTCCTGCGAGAGTTCGTAACCCGACAGCCTGAGCTGGCTAACATCGAGACCCTCTTCGGGCTTCACCTTGTTGAGGTTGAGCAACGTATCGACAGCGTGACCATTGCTGTATTGATACTTGACGATGGCACGACCATCGGCGGTGATGGCCGTATAATGCTTGCCGTCGGCTGTACTACGGAAAGCAGGCACACTCTTGCCGCGATAATGACCACCACGAACAGCTTCCACAGTGATAGGTTCGGCAGCATTGAGTGCGACCGAAATGGTCATTACTGCCAGGCAGATGAGTAAAGAAAAATGCTTATTCATATTAATCCATTCTATTTTTATAATCCTCGTAAGCGTATTCCCGCAGAATATCTATTGAACCATCCTCACGGAGGAAAGCGATGGCAGGATGGGCGACTCCATTGAACGTATGCGTCTTGACTGTTGTATAGTGAATCATATCTTCGAAGAGAATAAATTCACCCACCTGCAGCTGGTGGTCGAAACGCCAAGAGCCCAGGAAATCGCCGCTCAAGCAACTATTGCCACCCAAACGATATATGTAACCACGTCCTTCGGCATCGTCAACCACACCATGGTTAGCTGCCGCATCGTCAGCGGCAGACAAAGGCAGCGACTGAGCGCCACGCACAGCCGGCTGATAGGGCATCTCAAGGCAGTCGGGCATATGACAGGCGAAAGAGACGTTGAGAATGGCCGTACGGATGCCATGATTCTCGACCACATCGACCACCTGGCTCAGCAATGGTCCGGTTTGCCAAGCAAAGGCACTGCCAGGTTCGAGGATAACCTTGAGCCAGGGATAGCGTTGACGCAAGGCACGGAGCAAACCAATGAGATGACGAGTGTCGTAATCACGGCGCGTCATCAGATGACCTCCACCAAGATTGAGCCACTTGATCTGCGGGAACCACCTGGAGAACTTGTCTTCAAGATGCGCCAACGTTCTTTCCAACGTATAGGAATCGTCCTCGCAATGGCAATGGCAATGGAAGCCCTCGATGCCTTCGGGAAGTTTGTCAGGGAGGTCGTCGGACAAGACACCAAACCTTGAACCGGGGGCGCAAGGATTGTAGATGGCAGTTTCAATCTCGCTATATTCCGGATTGACCCTTATGCCACACGAAGCCTTTCCTTTGGCCAACGGATAGAAATGGTCAAATTGGCAAAGTGAATTGAAGGTGATGTGGCCCGAACAACGGAGTATCTCGGGGAAGTTCTCATCCGTATAGGCGGGGCTGTAAGTGTGGGCAGGTGATCCGAACTCCTCGAAGGCAAGACGTGCCTCCCACACCGATGAAGCCGTGGTGTGACTGATATATTCGCGGAAGATGGGGAACGTCTTCCAGAGCGCATAGGCCTTGAAGGCAAGGATAATCTCCACTCCCGCTTCGGTAGCAACATCACGTATCAGCGAAAGGTTGCGGCGAAGCAACTTCTCTTCAAGGATATAGGAGGGCGAAGGGAAGCGACAGTAGTCTGTCTTCTGAATATATGATTCGATGGAATTATGCATCATCTTGGGTCATAAAGATTGTATTTCGGCCGCAAAGTTAAGAATTTATTCCCACATTTTAAAATATTTGTCCAAATATTTCGCCATCTTGCAAAAAAAAACTATCTTTGCACCCGCAAAATTCTTTGATATTTGCATCTCCCTGCTAAAGGTTGCAGGGTTTATGTTGAATGGTTAATTGTAAAATTGTAAAATCAGATGAAGAAATGGCATATTGAGGACTCTGCGGAGCTCTACAATATTCATGGATGGGGTGTCAGTTATTTTGACATCAACGAGAAGGGCCATGTAGTGGTTACCCCCAAGAAGGATGGTGTGCAGGTGGACCTGCGCGATGTGATGGACGAACTGGCGCTGCGAGATATCCAGGCTCCTGTGCTGCTGCGTTTCCCCGACATTCTCGACAACCGCATCGAGCGCATGTCGCAATGCTTCAAGAAAGCAGCCGAAGAATACGGCTACAAGGGAGAATGTTTCACCGTCTATCCCATCAAGGTCAATCAGATGCAGCCTGTCGTCACCGAAATGGTGAGCCACGGCAAGAAGTTCAATCTGGGATTGGAAGCTGGTTCGAAACCAGAACTGCATGCCGTCATTGCCGCCTGCACCGACTATGACTCCATCATCATCTGTAACGGTTATAAGGACGAATCGTTTGTCGAACTCGCCCTACTTGCCCAGAAGATGGGCAAACGAATCTTTATTGTTGCCGAGAAACTCAACGAGCTCGAAACCATCGACCACATTGCCAAGCGCCTTAATGTGCGTCCCAACATCGGAATCCGTATCAAACTGGCCTCATCGGGCTCGGGCAAATGGGAGGAATCGGGCGGTGACGCCTCGAAATTCGGTCTCACCAGCTCCGAACTGCTCGAAGCAGTGGAATACCTTGAGTCGCATGACCTGAAAGACTGTCTCAAGCTCATTCACTTCCACATCGGTTCACAAGTCACCAATATCCGCTATGTCAAAACCGCCATACGCGAAGCTTCACAATTCTACGTGCAGCTCCGCAAGATGGGTTACGGCGTGGAGTTTGTAGATGCCGGTGGCGGACTGGGTGTGGACTACGACGGCACACGCAGTGCCTCGAACTGTTCATCGGTCAACTATTCCATCCAAGAGTACATCAATGACATCATGTACCAGATCATGGATGCTGCCGACAAGAACGAGCTACCCCACCCCAATATCATCACCGAGTCGGGACGTTCACTTTCGGCCCACCACTCACTACTTGTTATGGAGGTGCTCGAGACCGCTACGCTTCCCGAGATGCCCGAGGAATGGGAAGTTGGTCCTGACGATCACGACCTAGTGAAGGAGCTCTACGAGATTTGGGATACCCTGACCCAGCGTTCAGCCCTTGAGTCATGGCACGATGCACAACAGATACGCGACGAAGTGCTCCAACTCTTCAGCCACGGCATCATTGACCTAAAGACGCGTGCTCAGATAGAGAAACTGTTCTGGAGCGTCACCCGCGAAATCAACAATCTCATCTCGGGCATGAAGCGTGTTCCAGAAGAATTGCATAATATTCCAAAGCTCCTTGCTGACAAGTACTATTGCAACTTCTCGCTTTTCCAGTCGCTGCCCGATATGTGGTCGATTGACCAGATCTTCCCCATAATGCCCCTCCAGCGCCTCAACGAACGGCCTGACCGCAAAGCAACGTTGCAGGATATGACCTGCGATTCGGATGGAAAGGTGCAGAGCTACATTGCCGAAAACCAAATCGTCAATGCCATGCCAATCCATTCGCTCAAGAAGAACGAGAAGTATTACCTTGGCGTTTTCCTTGTGGGTGCATATCAGGAGATCCTGGGAGACCTCCACAACCTCTTTGGCGACACCAATGCCGTACATATCACTGTCAACAAGAACGGCTACGAGATTGACCAGACCATCGATGGAGAGACCGTTCAAGACGTGCTGAGATGGGTAGAATATGACACCAAGAAAATGGTTCGCACACTTGAAACGTGGGTAACGAAATCTGTAAAGACAGGACGCATCTCGCTCGAAGAAGGCAAGGAGTTCCTCAATAACTACCGCAACGGACTATACGGATACACTTATCTCGAAAGGGATTGAACTGGCAATATCAACCTATAAAAAATTTGAAAGGCAACCGTCTCACGACGACTGCCTTTCCTTTTGCCTTAATAATTAATTACACATACAATTTGCTATTCACTAATTAAGAGTAATAACCTTTATAAAGATTTATAAAGAATTGCTTCGAAATCTCGCTGCAAAGATAGGTGAATTTACAAAAGATACCAAACGATTTTGTAACAACAATCTTTTGTAATGTTCCATCACCCAAAAAAATCCATTTTAAGTGTATTTTTTGCTGAAAAATCCTCTATTTTGAACAAAATTATGACAAAAAATGCATATGGACAGATCATTTTTCGATGTCGAAGGCCATAACATCTGCCATTCCATTTGTACAAGCACGCCATTCTGGAAGACCAGATCCATTGGGATTACCAGCCTTCATAAAGTTCGTCCAATAGTCAACCATTCGTTCACTAAGCTTCTCGTCAGCCTCGCCCAAGGGACGCCAACAACGCTTGACTGTATTGAAGACGTACCAAAGCTCGGAGGAATGGAAGGCTCCTGAACCATTGCCTGGAAGACGACGGCGGAACTCATAGACGTAGGGTGCCTTGCCTTTTTCGGCCAGTCGGGAAGCAAGATATGCATAAGGTTCTCCCATACGGGTGAACATCATGTCGTCGAGCGTGCATCCCATCATGATGGGGATATGCGGAACGAAGTCCTTTTCGATGCAGGCTGCAAGACCTCCCACAAGAACCTTGCCGTCGACATTTGGCTGGAGCATAAGGAACGGCATATTGTGGGCGGTTGCAAAGCGACTGATGACCTCCTGCAACTGCTGGTAGTTCATACGACGCATCTCGTCGAGGCTTAAATCACCCATGAGCGTCTTGCCCAACTGTTCGTAATCGCTGAGGGAAGCTGCGCCCATACCATCGTTGCCATCGGGACTTATGGCACCACCACTCTGGATGATTGCCTTGGCAATCTTACCCTTGGTCAGCGGTGAGCAAAGAAGATTGCGGACACTCATGGCGCCAGCACTCTGTCCGAAGACAGTGATGTTGTCGGGGTCTCCACCAAAGTTTGCAATGTTGTCGCGTGTCCAGTCGAGAGCCTTGATCTGGTCGAGCATGCCGTAATTGCCGGAGATATGGTCGGGATTTTCGGCTGAAAGTTCGGGATGAGCCAAGAATCCAAAAGCACCCAAACGATAATTGATGGTAACAAGTATGACACCGCGCTTGGCATAGGCATCGCCATCAAACTCTTTTTCATATCCATAGCCTGCGATGAAGGCACCTCCATGGATCCAAAGTGCGACAGGCAATTTGTCGCCCTTCTTTGCGTCAGCAGGTTTCCATATATTCAGATAGAGACAATCCTCACTCATCTCGGGGTCGCCTTCAGAGAAGAATTCCTTCACGTAATCCACGTCGCCATAATTGTTGATGACAGCGGAATCGGGGCCTGCCACATGAGGTGGCTGGAACGAGATAGGACCAAAATGATCGGCAATCAGTACAGTATCCCATGCGATGACGGGCTGTGGAGCCTTCCAGCGCAGCTCGCCAACAGGAGGAGCGGCATAAGGGATGCCCTTGAAGACGACAACATTGGGATTCTCAGAAGGCATACCTTGTACCTTGCCTCCTGTCACTTCTTTTACCAGCGGGTTCTCTGGTGCGGTGGTGCATGCTGTCAGGCAAAACACCATCATTGTCATTGCAATAAAGTTTTTCATATTATATAATATAAGTAATGTGGAATTGTTTGCAGCAGCAAATATCGCAATAATTCAGATAATATCCAAGCAATTCACATTTTTTCTTCCTTAAAAGACAAAAAAAATAAAAAAAGCCCAGACTTTCGCAAGCCCGGGCTTATGATATACACACACACTAATTAAGAACTAACCAATAATCTTAAATTTCCAATGAGTTATCCATATTACTATTTTCGACTGCAAAGATACGACATATTTTACAAATAAACAAGTGTCGGTAAATATCAAGGAGCAAAAGAACAGAAAAACCATATTGATTTTCAAATATTTGTACAATTTTACCCCTATTAAAATGTAGAATCAAGAGGAAACCTGATCATCTCGATTTCTTTTGTCAGACAAGGCTGTTATGAGGCATCCGGCACAAAATAAACGATCGCCACGCACCTCTGGAGAGATAAGGAATAGTGGCATAGAATAAAAAAACCGTAGGCTGTCTCACGACAGCCCACGATCACAAAATCATTCACTTATTGTTACCATTTATTGCCTTATGGTGCAAAGATATAGCATTATACAATATTCTCCAAATCATATCAGCAATTTTTTCCTATTTCATAACGAATCGCCTATTTTTCCCCACTAAAATTTCCAACAGAGGGCGAATACCTTTGCAAAAACACATTTTGATGCCATCCTCGGCCCTTATCAACGTATAAGACTACCAATCAGCGGAAACGCTAAATAAAAAACACCTCTCCAGCTCTCCTTTTGACGTTTAGATTGGATACTATGCATGACAAACTTGGCAATTAAGACAATTGTTTACTAGAAAAACGGACAAATAAGACCATCATATGAAAAAAACACACTATATTTGTAAACTTTTAATATATAAAAGCTTTATTCGAAAACAATTTTCCGATTATATACGCTATGATTTTTTTAGATCGCAACGAATTCAATTTCAAACCTTCGCAGAAGGTAATTGATGCTGTAAAAAACTTCAACCCCGAGGATCTCTGCTTCTATACCCGCATCTACGACCAAGGCAAGAAGAGTGTCGTATCTGTTCGCCTTAGCGAGATTTATGGAGTGCCTGAGTCGCAGGTACTGTTGGGTTATGGTGGAGAGGACATCCTTAAGAATGTCGTCCACTATTATCTCACCAAGGGCGATAACCGCTCCATACTGATTCCCGAATTCTCTTGGTGGTACTATAACCGCATTGCCAGCGAATGTGGCGGCGAAACCCATATGTACCCCCTTCACGAATTGGAAGACACCTTTGCCTACGACATTGATGAGGTTATCCGAATCACATGCGACGTACATCCACGCATGCTTCTCATTGCTTCGCCCAATAACCCCACCGGCAATAGCCTTACACCCGACGAGATAACCCGCATCATGGAAAGTATTCCATCCGACACCATAGTGCTAATCGACGAGGCTTATGCTTCGTTCATTTCGGCTGACACTCATTATATCGCACCTTTGGTGGAAAAGCATAGTAACCTCATCATCTCACGCACCCTCTCAAAGTTCTATGGACTTCCCGGACTGCGCATGGGATTCGGATTTATGGGCAAGGGACACGACGGGTTCCTCAATTATGCCAATAAATATCTTGGATACAACCGCTTCTCGGAGGCAGTAGCCCTTGCAGCACTTGAAAGTGACGAGCACTATCGCAACGTGGCCAATCAGATGCAGTGGGACCGCGACCTCTTCAAGAAGGAGCTGGGTAATCTCCCAGGATTCAAGGTTTATAAGTCGGTGGCCAACTTCATCCTGATTAAGTATCCCATCGAGATCAAGGAAGCCCTTCAAGAAGCCCTTCGCGTACAGGAATACAAGATCAAGTTCATGTCTGACAAGGGCCTTGAATCCTGCCTACGCATCACCTTGGGCCGTCCCGAACAAATACAGGTGGTTGTCGATACGATCAAAAAAGTATATCTCTCACGATGAAAGCGCTCATCCTTGCTGCCGGTACGGCTTCGCGTCTGCGTCCACTGACCAACGACACCCCCAAGTGCCTACTTCATGTGGGAAAACGAACCCTGCTCCAACGCTCGATGGATGCATTGATACAGAATGGCATCCGGCAGTTTGTCATTGTCACCGGATACCTGCACGAGAAGATTGAGCAGTTCGTGAGTCAGCAATATGGCGACAGCATACAAGTCACTTTCATCCACAACGACATCTACGCTTCGACCAACAACATCTACTCTCTTTGGCTGGCACGTCCCGCAGTCGAAGGTACAGAGTTTCTACTGCTCGACAGCGACTTGCTCTACGATCCGCAAATCATCACACGCGTACTTGCCAACGACGCACCCAATGTGTTGACGCTTATTCGTCACACGCTGGGCGAAGAAGAGATGAAAGTGGTCACTGTTGCCAGTCGCAACCATACCGAAGACACCGACGGAACCATCGTTGAAATCAGCAAGACCTGTCGGCCAGAAGATGCAGCAGGCGAAAGCCTTGGCATTGAGAAGATGGATCCGAACTACAGTCGTGCCCTCTACGGCGAACTTGACAAGATGATGAATCAAGAGCATCTCGAAAACAAGTTCTACGAACTCGCCTTCATGCGCCTCATTCCACAAGGACAAACATTCAGTGTTCTCGATGTCACAGACCTCTTCAGTTGCGAACTCGACACTGTCGAGGACTTCGAGAATGCCAAGCAGAAGATTCCTGCATCGCTCTATTGATATGGCCACCTACGACATACGTCCCCTTCAACTGCGTATTCTGCGCATTCTCCTCGCCGTCCAAAAGGTCTGCGAAGAGCACAACCTGCGTTATTTCATCATTGCCGGCACACTCCTCGGTGCTGTGCGCCACAAGGGCTTTATCCCTTGGGATGACGATCTTGACATCGCCATGCCACGCCGCGACTATGACCTGCTGTGTCAACATGCCAGCGAGTGGCTTCCTGCACCCTATGAGATGGTGAGTTTCGAAACTGATCCCGAGAACTATCCCCTCCCCTTCGCGAAGATACAGGATGCCAGCACTACGCTCATCGAACGCATGCACCTCAAATACCTTGGCGGAATCTACATTGATCTATTTCCGCTCGATGGTATGCCCAAGAGCATGATATTACGCCGCCTGCATTTCATGCGCTACGAATGGTACAAGCGCGCCCTCTACCTTGTTCATCGTGACCCCTACAAGCACGGACACGGTCCATCGAGCTGGATACCTCTGCTCTGCCGAAAGCTCTATACGATGCAGGAGATACAGGAGAAGATGCGATGCCTGCAGCGGCGCTGGGACTACGATGCCAGCGACTACGTGGTTGATCATGACGACGGGTTGAAAGGTGTGATGGCCAAGTCAATCCTGGGCAAGCCCACACCGATAGCCTTCGAAGATGCAGTGGTCTGGGGTGCTGAACACCCCCACGAATATCTTTCGCAGAAATACGGTGAATATATGGTGATACCCGATGGCAACCACCAGCGCCAGCACAACTTCCACCTTCTCGACCTTGAACGTCCTTATCGGGACTACACAGAAAAGGCATAGCCTTATCGAGGCAACAGATCGCTAACCCTAATTGATTAACATTTAATACTAAAACTTTATGAGCAACGTAAATGAAATTTACAAGTGCAAGGAATGCGGCTTGATGGTGGAAGTTGTCATTGCCGGCAACTGCACGCCAGAATGCTGCGGCAAACCCATGCAGCTACTAAAAGAGAACACCACCGACGGAGCCAAGGAAAAGCATGTCCCTGTGGTTGAAAAAACCGAGGATGGCTATCGTGTCAGGGTAGGTTCAGTAGATCATCCGATGACCGAGGCCCACTACATCCAGTGGATTGAACTCGTCACCGAAAATGGTGTGCTTCGCCAGCATCTCACCCCACAAGACCAACCCCTTGCCGAATTCAAGACCGATGCCAAGGAAGTCTATGCACGTGAGTTCTGCAATCTCCACGGACTTTGGAAATCCTGATTCCCCTGCATTTTCTCTAACAGTCCAACAATGAATATTCAGGTAATTGCCTAAACATAAACCGAAACAGATGAAGCCCAGACAAACAATGTCTGGGCTTCATCATTATGAGGGATGTTGCCTTTATCTTATTCCGTAGAGGTAAGCGAGGAGCATCATCTTGCCACGCATCGTCTCTCGTGGTGTGAACTCGCCATTTACCCACATGTAACGCTGATTGAAATAGGATTCCTGACGCGGCCAATTTTCTGTCCATGAAGGATAGCATCGATTGAGCAGAATACGTGCATCCCCGCCATTATCGGGCGACCATACTTCAGTGCCGTTGAAAGGAGTTTGGCCAGGATGACTCTCGGGAGTTCCATCGTTTCGTACGGTTGTATAAATGTCGGTAAGGTGGCGTTGGCCCAAACCTGTCATTTCAACGATATTCCCTGGATTTCGTCCCAATGCCCATCCTGCTTCGAGATATAAAGCTCGTTCGAGTTGCTGGCGACGTGCCTTGGTATTCGCAATGTAATGTACCAGAACCACAAGATGCAGATTCTGAGATGTCTGCCACCGCGCATCGTTGGCTGCACGACGCGAAGGACGCTGATCGACAAAGTTGACGTTGTAGGCATCGGCATGCTTATTGACGCTCGACTTTATATTGGCATAGAGTTCGGGATAATGGCGTTCGCGTGGGCAGCAGAGATAAGCAGCAGCCGCATAGAACTGGAAGTAGCCCACTTCACCCGCCTGGAAAACGTTGGTGACATTGGCCGTAAAGAATCCCTGACGTCCCTTATTGAAGAGAGGTGTATCGCCGGTCGTGATCATGCTTTCGGCAGCAAGGATATCTTCCCATTCCCTTTCGCCCGTGACATTATATAGGAAGGCAGCAGCCATCTGCCGGAAGTCCCGGCCTCGCATACTGATGCTTCCGATATCCTGCTTGTCGTCAAGTTGGGAGTTTTCCTGCCGTGAAGCATAGCGGAATGCACGTATTGCCTCTTGTGTGTAATAATTGCAAAGCGAGTCATTGCCCTGGATGCGAAGTGCTTCGGCCGTGATGGCGCAGTTGGCGGCATTGGCCCATGCTGCCATCGTAGTGCAACCCGCCTGGAACATAATGGTCCATTCAGACGAAGGATTGGTGACACCCTGCGAGTAACCTTCGCCATCGCGTATGCTCAAGAAGAAGTCCACCTCATTGCGAGCTTCATCGATGAGGTCGGGCAAACCATTCCCACTCTCGCGAATGCCAAGGTTATCCTCTGCCAAACGTCCACCCGTAAGAATATAGGGTAGCAACTGATCGTAGATGTTGGAGACGTGGGCTAGGTGACGATCCCAATCGAAGGCATCAGAATGACCGCCCTTTACATCGACAGCCACAGGGTTGCCAGGAAGACGATGCTGCCAGAAGATAGACGTGAGAGCTGGTTTGAAGTGAGGTTCATCCCAAACGTCGGTACGCAATGCTCTCCATTCGGGATCCCATGGCTGGAAATCGGTCTTGTAGATGGTAAAGCCCTTTGGATCGACCTCGGGGATAAACTGAGGTTGGCGTGGCACAGGAGTAACGTTCTCCGGGTCGATAGGTTCGCCCAAACGCATATAATAGTAGCCGCGAAGTGAATAACGATAAGGTTGATAATAGATTTCAGGATCGACATCGAAGTCCATACTGCAACCTACATCCTCGACAACAAGTCGATAACGACCAGGTGCAGATACCTTGAAATCGACATTCCAAACATCGGTACCGACAAGATTCTTCCGACCTGCCTCATTGGTCGAAGCCGAAGCAGGCAACCAGAAGCGCACAGTTCCCACAGACTGTTTACGACGCGTATTCACATTATAGAGCCATACCTTCTTGCCTTCAAAAGCCTTGTAGTCGCGCTGCCCGCCATCACCAAGCCACATATAGAGATCGGCAGCCTTCACTGCCTCGGCAGGACTATATCCCAGGATATTGACATGCACGGCCTCGGACTGCGAGGTCCAGATATCGTACTTCACAGAAGCGGTGGTCTGTTCACTGCCAAGAACTTCTGGAATATTGACCTGATAGGTGCAACCCTGTCGCATGGACTGAGGCAACTGCAGGAAGAGCCAATGGTCGAGTTCGGAGGTAAGAGTGTGATCAGTGTTCATAGGTTTGCTCTTCCGATAGATAGCCTTTGGCGAAGATAAAGCGAAAGACTTGTCATCGGGAGAAGAGACTTGCCACAATGCAGCCTGTGATGCTAATTCAGCATCGAGACGAGGACCAAAGACGAGAAGCGTGTCATCGCCATCAGCAAAACTATGTCCCAAATATGCACTGGGGCCTGTGGCATCATCGCGATAACGAACTTCGCCATCGCGGAAATGAAGCATCAGATAATCCTTGTCAACCACCTGAATGCCAATGAGCCGATTGGCCAAAGAGCTGGAAGATACAAGGAAAGAAAGAAATGTAATTAGGATTAATGAACGTTTCATGATGATTTTAAGTGGAATTGTTAACTGTAACATTATCTTCTAGAGTATCTAGATGATCTAGAGCTTCTAGAGTATCTTGATTATCTAGATTTTCTAGAGCTTCTAGACCTCAAAAACGAATTGCCATCAGAAGGGATCAGAGGTAACGACGAGCTTATCGCCACTCAAATCGACTTCGAAAAGATGAGGAACGCGGATGTATCGACCATTCTGGTTATAGTGACTATGGCAACTCAAAAGCAGACGTCCCTCAAAGTCGCGGAACAACATACCATGCCCGAAATTGGGTGACGTGATGGGCTTCTCTTCCTGTATCCATGGACCAGCAAGCGTTCCCGACTCAGAATATGCAACGCCCTGCGTATAAACATCATAGACCCACGATGTCCAGATCATGCCCAAGCGTCCTGTCCCGGTGCGGAAAAGGTATGGGCCATCGGTAACCTTGTTGGGATGTTCTCCATCCATGTCCTTCTCCTTGCTCCAGGGACTATCCTTCGCGCGGAAGAGGATACGCGGTTCGCCTATCGTACCACTGAGGTCATCTTTCAGTCGAATAGCTTCCATCGTACCATTCCAGTTCTGAAGCCATTCACCACAATAGATCATGTAGGGATGACCATCAGTATCGACCCAAAACGTGCCGTCAAGAGTGGGTTGATCGGCGCGCAAGTAGGCTGCATCGCCAAAGAGTCGATAGGGGCCATCGGGATAGTCGCTGACAAGAACCTGTGAGGCACGACGTGGAATGACGTTGCCACGCACAGAGTCGATGCGAACCGCATTGTTGGTAAAGGTGGCAAAGTAATAGTATTTGCCCTGATATGGATGAAGTTCGGCAGCCCAAATCATTGGACGTGGGCCCATCCACGACGTCGAGTCAATATCTACCACATTGTAGGGACCAGTCCACATTTCCAGGTCACGACTTTTCCAAAGCATACCACCTGTGCCCGTCATATAATAAATACGAGAGGCAGTATCAGGCAAGATGCATGGGTCGCTCAGGATAATGGAGTCACGAGGCACAGTACGCACCTTGATGGGACGACGTTGACGCTGTGCCGAAGCAGTAAGCGTCAGAAAGGAAAGGAGCAGAATAATAAAGTGTTTCATGAAGGTAATGAGTTATGATTAATAGAAAGGAACATCCTTAGTTCCACGATCCGAATTCCGCAAAGTCCTATTGATAAAGCAAAGCCATTTGGGCCGTAAGATCGCGCATCTGTTCTCGCAGTGATTTCGGAGCAAGGACCTCGATGCTCGAGCCATACTCAAGGAACTTATTGGTCAAGTCGGGAGTGATAGCAAGTTCATATTCGAAGACACTATAGTCGGAGTGTGTCTCAATCTCATGCTGGGAAGGATGAAGTGGAAGGGTACGGAAGTAACTGCGCCAAAAGAGATTAACCTTGATCTGGATGGTCTCGATAACCGGACTGATAGTGGTATAAACACCGAAATAATGGGCAAAATAGTCCTTCGATGAGAAATACTCGGGAATCTGGAAGTCCACATCCTCAAGGATACGCAACTGCTGCATCCTATCAAGGGCAAACAACTGCAAGTGCGAACTGTGATTCTTGCGTGCCAGCAGATACCATCGCTGCTGGGATAATTTCACACAGTAGGGTTCGATAAAGCATGTATAGGGTTCACTATCGGAAAACTTCTTGTAGTCGAGTTCCATTGCCTTGCCCTTTGACATCGCTTCGATGATAGTAGGCAGAAAAAACTGGCCGGAAGGAACCTCTTCGAGTAAGATCCTTTCGCGCAGGTTTCCGCCTTCGGTCATCAGCTGGTTGATGGAGAATGACGACAACATCAATTCCGTCGCCTTCAGGCTATTGTCACCCGAAATATAATAACGATAACGATCCTTCACATCGCATTCTATCGAGACGCCCAGGACATCAAGGGCCGAACTGATGGCTCGGTTCAGCTGATTGCGAGTCAACTCTTCTCCTCCACTCAAATCCACATTATGCACCCATAACTTGTTCAACTCTTCTCGATTGAGTTTTTTGTAGTTCAAAAGAGTATTCACAAGCCACATTCCATGCCGAAAACGCAGATTTTCCATAAAAATTCGTCGAATTAACTAAATTTAACAGAGGTGTATCAATGTACGCAACACCCTGCCCCGATCTTTGCGGTGTGAAAAACAAGAATAATCACACAAAAAAGAATAAAACAATGAAAAAGGCTGCAATCATTATCGTCATCGCCGGCATGGTAGTTCTGGACCTTATCCTTTCAGGAATGAACGTTATCCTTGGCCTATTGCTCATCATCGGAGCAGGACTGTTCGCTTATCTGATGGACTCGATGAACCACGAGCCACGACGCACCACCAGCATCACACGTGCTGCTCGTCAGAACCGCGAGTTGCAGGAGGCCGCGCCAAAGGCCGAACTCAGCATTGCCGTCTGATCACTTGATGACGCGAATCTTCATACGCACGTCGGTCTTTGGGCGATTCACAGCATTGCTTTCGAGGGCTGCGATCTTCGAAATGACATCAAGGCCCTCGACGACTTCACCATAACATGTGTATTCGCCATAGATGTGATAGGCACCACCTATCGTACTGTAAGCTTCACGCTCGGCAGGAGTGAAGAAACGTGTGCCGGGCATTGTGCGGGCAATGCTGTCGATGTCGTGGTTGATGCGACGCGCCAACTGATTGTATTCAGCAATACTTGTGGTCTTGAGCATAGCCAGCGAATCTTTCACTGCCTGGGTCATCACCTTGCGTTGGGCTGCCTTACGTGCCGTCGCATTGTGTGTCTTTTCCCAGTTGTTGAGCGTTGCTTCACTCATAACGTAACCATCGACGATGAAGAACATCGACATGTCGGAGTTGACCACACCTTCACGATGAGGGGCACAGAGAGCTCCCTTTTTCGGCACATGGTTCTTGCGAATTTCTGCCGGTATCTCTTCGCTGAGGTCACCCCAACCGATACTTTGTCCGGGCAAGGCAGTCTTCGAATCAGGAGCACCACCTTGAATCATAAACGTAGGCATGACACGTCCGAAGAGCGAGTCGTCGTAGTATCCTGAACGAACCTTACTCAAGAAGTTAGCCACCGTGCGAGGGCAGTCGTCGTAAAGCATCACTCGCATATTGCCCATATTGGTGGTGATGAGCACCTCGTGAGTTTGGGCCTTGGCAGTTTGACCAGTCACATTGGGCAACAGAACCAAAGCGAACAGAGAAAGAAGAACTGATAGTTTTTTCATGAACAAAAATTGAAAGGTAAAAGCCCTTCCCTCCATACAGAGAGAAGGGCATATTGTTAGAATAATAGACCTTAGAGGTCGAAAGTCACTTTCGACAATTACTCACCACGGCTATAGTTGGGAGCCTCCTTGGTGATGGTCACATCGTGAGGATGCGACTCTAGAATACCGGCGTTGGTGATACGCGTGAACTTCGAGGTTGAATGCAGTGTCGGAATATCCTTGGCTCCACAATAGCCCATACCGGCACGCAGACCACCTACCATCTGATAGATCACCTCATTGACATTTCCCTTGTAAGGAACGCGACTTACAATGCCTTCGGGAACGAGCTTCTTCACATCAGCTTCGCCCGACTGGAAGTAGCGATCCTTAGAGCCAGCCTGCATGGCATCGAGCGAACCCATGCCACGATAACCCTTGAACTTACGTCCGTTGAAGAGGATGGTCTCGCCAGGAGATTCCTCGACACCAGCCAGCAGTCCACCGAGCATTACACAGTAACCACCAGCAGCAATAGCCTTGACAATATCGCCAGAGTAACGGATGCCGCCATCGGCAATGAGCGGGATATCGGTACCACGGAGTGCCTTGGCCACGTCATAGACGGCTGAAAGCTGCGGAACACCGATACCTGCCACGATACGTGTAGTGCAGATGGAACCAGGGCCAATACCGACCTTCACCGAGTCGGCGCCTGCATCGGCAAGATACTTGGCAGCCTCGCCTGTTGCTATATTACCTACCACAACATCGATGCAGTCGTAGGTAGCCTTGATCTTTTCGAGCACTGTAACTACACCCTTTGAATGACCATGAGCGGTATCTACCACCACAGCATCGACACCTGCATCAACGAGAGCGGCCACACGCTCCATCACATCACCAGTGACACCGACACCTGCTGCTACGCGCAGACGGCCACGGTCGTCCTTGCATGCCAATGGCTTGTCCTTGGCTTTTGTGATATCCTTATAGGTAATCAAGCCAACCAGTCGGCCTTCCACATCGACCACGGGGAGTTTCTCAATCTTGTGCTCCTGAAGGATGTCCTCAGCCTGAGCGAGAGTAGTACCGACAGTGGTCGTAACAAGGTTCTCAGTGGTCATCACCTCGGAAATCTGACGATTCAGGTCCTTCTGGAAACGCAGGTCACGATTGGTAACAATACCAACGAGGCGACGATCGGCTCCAACTACTACGGGAATGCCACCAATATGATATTCAGACATCAAGGAAAGGACATCGCGCACGGTAGCGTTAGGCGTAGTACAAATGGGAGCGTATATCATACCGTTTTCGGCACGCTTCACCTGGCTGACCTGATGAGCCTGAGCCTCAATGCTCATGTTCTTATGGATAACGCCAATACCGCCTTCACGAGCCATGGCAATAGCCATCTTGGCCTCGGTCACTGTATCCATAGCAGCCGAGACAATAGGAACATTAAGCGTAATATTGCGTGAGAACTTGGTGCTCAAGTCCACTAGGCGTGGCAGCACCTCACTGTACTGTGGGACGAGGAGGACATCATCGAAGGTCAATCCGTCCATAACGACCTTGTCGGCAAGAAAACTCATAACTTTATCCTTTTAAAAATTACAATCAGTGAATCGTAACGTTTGAATTTTATTGCCTGCAAAGATAATTGTATTTTTCGAAATATACAAATAATTAGTGGGAAATTTTCGTTTTCAGGCGAAATTTCCCACTTTATGCGAACGATTGAAATCTGTAATTAATCTCTTTTCTTTACCTGCGGGAGGAATTCAGCTTCAAGCTTGGCATAGTTCTCGACAAACCACTTGTGCCAATAGCGTGTCATCTCACCATGGGTCTGGCCCATGATACCTTCGTCGTACGACACACGTTTGCCAATCTCGATGCACTCTGGTCCTGGATTCAGGCAGAAATCCTTCTTGGGCAGCAGATAGCCGGTGCCGAAGATAGTGACGGGAACAATGTCGCACTTCAGTTGTTCGGCAAGATGAAAAGCGCCACGACGGAACTTATGCACCTGGCAATCTTCCGAGCGGGTGCCTTCGGGGAAGATGAGCACCGAATAACCACGTTTCATACACTTGCTGATATGTGCCAGCATCTCTTCCATCGACATCGTGGCGGGGAAGAAATCCGCAAAGCGCACCACATGACCATAGATCTTGCTATCCCACACCCATTGTCCTGTCATTACAATAAGACGATTGGTGAGCATCAGAGTAGCAGGAAGGTCGAGCAGCGACTGATGGTTGGCGATGATAAGTGCAGGCTTCTTGAAGGTCTCTTCATACGGGTTGCGCAAGATCGGGTTCACCTTTGTCACGCAGTGATAGGAGAAGAAGCGGCAGAACCTGCGTATATGTCGATGCAGACGATAACGCACACGTTCATTATCGCCAAACCAGGCATAGATCCTGGCCAGGGGGGCAATGATGAAGAAAATGTATCCGAGCAGGATGCCAAATTCAAGATATGTTATTATAAGTCTGAACCAACGTGGCATAGTGGACTGAGGATTATGAGGTTTTTTTAGAATCTGACGCCGAAGAAGAAACGCGATGACCAGTCGAAGGTGTAAAGCGAAAACTTGTTCTCACCGGGAAAAGAATCAAGATTAGCCATGGCCATTACTCCTGTGACATAACGACTGAAGTTATATACAAAACTGGAATGTACCGTTCCATTGAACGTCAGTCTTTGACTGATGGCAGATGCGTATAACTCGTCGTACTGCAGTTGACCATTGCTATCCCAAAGGAGCACGTCGTCGTATCGGCGATTGCGATGCCATACTGATATCATCGGCATAGCCGAAAAGTGAAGCAGGCAATGTGCATCGCCAAAGATGAAGTTGTAGGCATATCCTCCACCCACACTAATCTGTGATTGTGACAGCTTGCGAAACTTGGCAATGCCCGTCATCCCTTCAACAAGCAGGTCTTTGACGATGGGGAAACTCAACATCTCGTCATTAATCATTGAAGCCGAATGCCAATAATTCAGAATAGCCAGCCACGAGCCGCTGCTTCGCTTCTGGATGATGGTATGCGACATTGCTGCAGGCAACGAGAACCGCTTTCGGCCAAAGACATAATAGATGTTAGCCAGTATCATACGCTGATGAAAGTCATTCGCCTCCATGTCGAGCTCCTTTTCGACACTCCCTTCATCGACTTCCATCACTCCGCTGAGCGAATAGGAATTGTGCAGACGCAACTCCAATCCGTATCCCTGCCCATAGGAGCAGAACGACCACTCCGAATCACCATGACTGGAGAAGTCCTTCGAATAACTAAGGCCCCATCCGCGATACGAGATACCTGCCGACAAGAGCGTTGCCACACGTGTGGTAAGGTGACTCTTGACATTTACCGTGCCGAGCTGCGTAAAAGCCTGGTCATAATCCAGATAGGCCTTCGTACCAGCCAGATAGACATTGCCGTATCCTATAAACCCTTCCTTGGGCAAACGCAGATAGGTCGTATCGCATCCCTTGATGTCGGCACTGTCAACCCAGTTCTTGAGTGCATGCCAGAAACCCTTGGCCTCCACCTGACCAGTGACGGCTGACAGCACGACAAAAAGGAATAGACGGGTGATTGTGGAATACGACATTGTCTGTTTGGGGGCTTAATGAATTAGGCTCTCGCTACAGGAACTACCGTGAGCTTATATCCTCGAGTATCGAACGAAGTTCCGAATCGCTTGTGACAAGCACGGCACGAGCTTTCGAACCACTGTATGGACCCACAATACCTGCAGCCTCCAGCTGGTCCATAATGCGGCCAGCCCTATTGTAGCCGATCTGGAACTTTCGCTGTATCATCGATGTGGAACCCTGGCCGGTAGCCACGACGAGCTCTGCACATTCGTTGAACAGCGGGTCGAGCTGATGCAGATCAACGGCTTCGCCATTGCCATCGGCGGCCTCACCCTCCTGGATCTTCGGTTCAGGCAGAATGAGAGCAGTAGGATAACCTTGCTGATCGGCAATGAAACGATTGATGCGATCCACCTCGGGCGTATCGACGAAGGCACACTGCACGCGGGTAGGCACGCTGCCCGTCGAGAACAGCAGGTCGCCACGACCAATGAGGTTCTGAGCACCCGGCTGGTCGAGGATGATGCCCGAATCAATGCCCGATGCCACACGGAACGCCATTCTTGCCGGGAAGTTGGCCTTGATGATACCGGTCACGATCTTTGCCGAAGGACGCTGCGTAGCAATGATCATATGGATACCCACGGCACGAGCCTTCTGGGCAATACGTGCGATGGGAAGCTCCACTTCCTTACCTGCTGTCATGATGAGGTCACCATACTCGTCGATGATGGCAACGATGTAGGGCAGGTAGCGGTGGTTAGTGCCCTCGCGACTACCAATGGGTGCCGAGATGTGCTTGCGTGGATTCAGCTGACGATGGATAAACTTCTCGTTGTACTCCTTGATGTTGCGCACACCTGCATCCTCCACCAATGCGTAGCGGTCCTCCATCTCTGCACAGAGCGACTTGAGGATGTCCACCGTCTTGGTGACATCGGTGATGATGGGGTTCTCCTGATCGGGTAGCTTCGCCAGATAGTGCTTCTCGATGCGCTTGTAGATGCTGAACTCCACCATCTTGGGATCGACGAGCACGATCTTGAGCTGCGAAGGATGCTTCTTGTAGAGCAGCGAAGTAATGATGGCATTCAAGCCTACCGACTTGCCTTGGCCGGTAGCACCAGCCACGAGGAGGTGGGGCGCCTTGGTAAGGTCGAAGGTGAACACTTCGTTCATGATCGTCTTGCCAAGCGCAATAGGCAGTTCGTACTTCGACTCCTGGAATGCGCGCGAAGAGATACAGTCGCGCATCGACACGGTCTGCGGGTCATTGTTGGGCACCTCGATGCCGATGGCCGACTTGCCGGGAATCGGGGCGATGATGCGGATACCCGACTTCGAGGCAATCGACATGGCAATCTCGTCGCTCAGGTTCTTCACACGGCTGATCTTGGTACCACTCTCCAATACTATCTCGAAAAGCGTAATCGTAGGACCTACGGTGGCCGAGATCGACTGTATCTCGATGCCGTAGTCCGACAGGGTCTGCCGTATCTTCTCCTTGTTGGCGGTCTGTTCGTCCATGTCGATGGGCGAATGGTTCGGATAGGATTTCAGCAGGTCAAAAGTCGGGAACTTGTAGTGACTGAGATCTGCCGTGGGATCGTAATCGGTCTTGGGGAGGTCATTGGTGGATTCTGCGACGGGAGCCTTCACAACGTCAGTCTTGCCCGTCTTGACCACAAAAACCGGGTCGTCGGCAGCATTATCCTTTTTAGCCTCTACAGGTTTATTGGCTTCCTTTGTCTCAGCGCCAAAAGCGATGGCGACCTGTCCCGTTTCATCCTTGGTGGTCGGAACCGGCTCGTCGGGAACGACGGGTTCGGGTGCGGAGATATCCCCGGTATCGATGGTGCTGATGGTTTCATCGTCAGACGTGTCCTCATCCAAATGTGCCAGGCGTTCTGCCTCCAGTTGTGCCTGACGTTCGGCTTCACGTTCAACCTTCTCCTCCCTGCGCTTGTCCAGTCGAGCCTGGAGCCAGGGGATAAGGCCAAATAGCGTACGCGTCTTTTCGATGGTGCTGTCAAACATGAAGGTGGCCAGTATCAGGCCCGATGCAATCAGGAACAGCACAAGACCAGGTACGTGGAGGTTGGCAATGAGCAGTTGGGTAAGCTCATAGCCATGCTTGCCACCCAGATAGATGAAGTTCGACTGCAATCCAGTGCCGAACAACGTGTCAAGGATGTAGCTCATCGCACTGAAGAACAGCGATAGCCAGATCACCATGAACGATGTGCGCACGAACGAGCCCAGCAGACGTGGGACAGGCCCCGAAGTCATCAACCCCTGTCCGAATCGGAACAACAGGACGACGAAGAGCAGCACCGGCAGGCCGAGCCAGCGATTGACGCACCACTCCGACGTGAAGGCACCAAACGTTCCGACCCAGTTGTGCACGTCGTTGTTCGGAAGGAATATCTTGTACCAGCTGAGGTTCTCCAGGATGGCCTGGTCATCTTTGCCGGTGACGATGAACGACAAAAATCCGATGCCCAGCAGTGCTGCAAGCAACATGACAAGTAATCCTGCGGTGAACCTTGCCTGTTCACCGCGCAGGAAGGCCAGCAGGCGCGATGGCTGCTTCGGCCCCTTCCCCTTTGCATTTTTCTCCTTGGGAGCAGTAGTGTTCTTTTCTTTGCCCATTCTAAACTAGTTTTTCCAAAACATTGGTGTAAATATAACCATAACAGTGAATATCTCAAGACGTCCCACCAGCATCAGAAAGCTGAGGTACCATTTGGCAGCGGCAGGCAGCCATGCCCAGGTGAAGGCCGGGCCCGTGTCTCCAAGGGCCGGTCCGGTGTTGCCCAGGGCAGAGATGGCTGTGCCGATGGATGTTTCAAAATTGAGGCCGAAACATTGCAGGATGAAGATCGACACGACCAGCAGCATCAGGTAGATCGACAGCATGGCCAGGATCTTGAAGACAGCATTGTCGGACAACGCCTGCCCGTTGAGTCGCACGTTGCTGTACGAACGCGGCATCAGGGCGTGCAGGAACTGGTTGCGTCCGTTCTTGATCAGTACCACGAAACGGACTACCTTCAGTCCACCTGCCGTACTCGACGAGCAACCGCCCATCACCATCATCAGCAATGTCGGCAGCCAGAAGATCGAGCCCCACAGGTTGTAATCGAAGTACTCGGCCTGGTATCCAGCACTCGAAATGATGGTCAGCGTGTGGAACATCGAAGCTCTTAACGTGCACTCCAGTGTGCCGTCACCCAGCGTGGCCATATCGTCGGCTGGTATCAGCCCGTTCAGGCGCGTCAGATAATTGAGCAACATGAACAGCACCGTGAATCCAGCCACTGCACCGGCGAACCATCGCAGCTCCTCGTTCTTCCACATCAGGCCGACATGTCCCCTCGACAGCATGTAGAACAGATTGAAGTTGATCGACGTAAGGAAGAGGAACACAATGCAGACGTATTCTATATAGGCCGAATGGAAATGACCGATGGAGTCGGAATGTGTTGAGAATCCACCCGAAGCCATGGTTGAGAACGAATGGCAGACAGCATCAAACCAACCCATGTCGCCTAGTCCGTAGAGCACGGCACAGGCCACTGTCAGCAGCATATAGATGCCCCAGAGGCGGCGTGCCGTCTCGTCAATCTTTGGTCGAAGCTTATCGACCGACAGGCCATTGGTCTCGGCGCCAAAGACCTGCGTGGCACCTGCACCGATCAGCGGCAGCAGAGCCAGGCTGAAGACCACGATGCCGAGACCGCCCATCCACTGCATCAGATGGCGCCAGAACAGGATGCCGTGAGGCTGCATCTCCAGGTCGGTGATTGTCGTGCAACCCGTCGTCGTGAATCCCGACATAGCCTCAAGAAATGCACTTGAGATGTCGTCGCACGCCCCCGAAAGCCGGAGCGGTATCATGCTGAGGAGACAGAAGACGAACCACGACATCGAGACCACAAGGAAGCCCTCTCGTGTGGTGATCTTCGTCGAATGTTCGCGGCTACCGAACCACGTGACAAAACCCACCGTTGCAGTGATGGCCGTTCCCAACAGCAGTGTCCACCAGTCGCTCTCGCCCAATGTATAGTGGTAATAGAGCGCCACTACGGTACTCAAGCCCATGAAGCCAGCCTCCATGAGCAGCAGGACACCAAAGATGTAGCGAATCAGCCGCCAGTTGATTTTCATTGTTCCGTCATTTGGTGAAAAGTTCCTGTACAGTGGCAATGCTCTCATTAGGGCAGATTACTACCACCTGGTCACCAGGCTGGATGTGCGTTTGACCTGTAACTGTCTGTCCAACGCCATTGCGCACCAGGCCACCCAAGGTTATACCCTTGGGCAAACGCAGCTCCATCACAGGCTTCAGTGTGATGGTAGCATTGTTCTGGGCAGTCAGATCCACCACTTCGGCATCGATCAGACTAAAGCATTTCGCATTGGTCTTGTCCGAATCGAGCAGAATCTGATAGATCGATGCCGCAGTAAGCGACTTCTTGTTGACTGTCGATCCGATGTTGAGGTTTTGTGCCATGGTGACCTGCTCGACATCGCCTACTTCGACAATACTCTTGCCCACACCCATCTTCTTGGCTGTCAGACAGGCCAGGATGTTCGAGTCGGAATCGGGTCCGACGGCTACAAACGTATCATGTTCGTTGATGTTGAGGTCCTGCAAGGTCTCGATATAGTTCTTCATACCCTTGATGACCTTGACCTGCGGCACGCTGTCCATCACATGGTTGGCATTGAGCTCGTCATCTTCGATGAAGACGATATCATACTTCCTGTTCAGGTAGTAACAGAGCTGTATGCCCAGGCGGTTGCCGCCCAGCACGATGATGCGTCGCAGGTCGCGGTTCTTCTTGCCACAGGCAAAACGCACGACATCGGCCTTATGGGGAAGGGTGACGAAATAGACCAGGTCTTCGTTCTGCACCACATCGTTGCCACGAGGGATAATCAGGTCTTCGTCACGCCTGATGGCTGCCACGTGAAACGCTTCGTGGTGCATTCGTCCGATGTCCATGAGCTTTTGTCCGACGATGGGTGCACCATCGCGCACCTTCACGGCCAGGAGCAACAGGTTGCCGTCGCACAGCGAAACGCTCTGTCGTGCCCAGGGGCGTGCAATGGCGGCAGCGATGAACTGTCCGCCCAGCATCTCCGGGTAAACCAGGTCGCTGATGCCGATACGCTTATAGAATTCTGCCGAGTCGGCCTTCTGCGTCTCGTAGTTGTCCACACGAGCCATCGTCCTTCGTGCACCCAGGTTGGCAGCGAGGATGCATGCGTGGATGTTGGTGCTCTCGTCGGGTGTGACAGCAATGAAGAGGTTGCACTCAGGCACACCAGCCTCTTTCAGCGAATGGATGCTGGTGGGTTTGCCGACCATGGTCATCAGGTTCATGAACGTCAGCTGGCTGATGAGTTTGATGTCCGAATCCATCAGCACGACGTCATGATTCTCCTTGGCCAGCAGCTTGGCAAGATGTGTGCCCACTTCCTGGGCGCCTGCGATAACGATTTTCATTCTCTAATCTCAAATTTCTCGGAATACTCTGAATACTCCGAGTTCTCCGAGTACTCCGATCACTCCAAGTCCTCCGATCATTCCGATATAGCCTTCGCGATGCTCGCGCCATCAATTCCACAGATCTGCTGCAGCTCGCTCACACTACCCTGGGTGATGAACTCGTCCGGAATGCCCAGGCAACGGATCTTGCCCTCGTAGCCCTGGCGATTGGCCTCTTCGAGCACGGCGCTGCCGAAACCTCCTGCCAAGGCGCCATCCTCGACGGTCACTATGCGCGTGTACCTTTTAAATATACGCGCGAGGAGTTCTACGTCGAGCGGTTTGCAGAACACCATGTCGTAGTGGGCAACGCCCTTCTTCGTCACGGTTCGGCCATCCTCCAAGGTCAGGCCTGCCTCTACCCTATCGATGGCCTTCTCGGCTTCCACGCCTATTGGGCCGAACGAAAGGACGGCAGTATCACCATCACCTTCCCGCAGACAGTAGCCGCGACCTATCTCCACAGCCTCGAGGGCATTTTTCCATTTCGGGTTACCCTCGGCATCCTTGCCGCCGATGCTGCCGCGTCCGCGTGGATAGCGTATCATGAAGGGGCCGTCGGCCACCTCCACGGCAGTCACCATCAGTTTGCGGAGCCAATGCTCATCGATGGGTGAGCAGACCGTCATACCGGGGATGGCACGGAAATACGGGATGTCGAGCACGCCGTGATGCGTCGGTCCGTCCGAGCCTACCAGGCCCGCGCGATCCAGGCAGAACACCACGTGCAGATGTTGCAGCGCCACGTCGTTCACCACCTGGTCGATGGCGCGCTGCATGAAGGTCGAATAGATGTTGCAGAAGGGCAGCATGCCCTCCTTGGCCAGGCCTCCGCTGAAGGTCACTGCATGCTCCTCGGCGATGCCCACGTCGAAGGTGCGGTCGGGGAAGCGCTCCATCAGGTAGGTCATCGAGCAGCCCGTCGGCATAGCCGGGGTCACACCCACGATGCGCTTGTTCTTCTCGGCCAACTCGACCAGCGTCTTTCCGAAGACGTCCTGGAACTTGGGCGCCTGTCCCTCGGTCTGCTCCTTGATGCGTTCGCCGGTCACGGGGTCGAACTTGCCGGGTGCGTGCCAGATGGTCGCCTGTTCCTCGGCCTGTTGGAAGCCCTTGCCCTTGATGGTGCACACGTGCAGCATCTTCGGTCCACCGAGGTCCTTGATCTTGCGCAGGGTCTTCACGAGCGACACCACGTTGTGGCCATCCACGGGGCCGAAGTAGCGGATGTCGAGGCCTTCGAAGATGTTCTGTCGACGCGAGAAGAGCGACTTCACACTGTTGGTGAAGCGTATCAGCGCACGGCGCAGGCGATCGCTGATCAGTCCATGTCGCTTCAGCGCATTGTAGGCCTTGTAGCGCAGCAGGTTGTAGCGCTGGCTGGTGGTGATGCGCGTCAGGTAGTGGTAGAGTGCGCCCACGTTCTCGTCGATGGCCATCTGATTGTCGTTGAGCAGGATGAGCAGGTCGTTGGGGTGCGACGAAGCATTGTTCAGACCCTCGAAGGCCATTCCTCCGCTGATCGAAGCATCGCCGATCACGGCCACCACCTTTCGCTTGTTGCCTTCCAGATTGTTTGCCACTGCCATACCCAGGGCAGCCGAGATGCTGTTCGAGGCATGTCCCGTCGAGAACGTATCGTACTCGCTCTCCTTGGGGTTAGGGAATCCGCTCAGGCCACCCAGCTGGCGCAGGGTTGGGAACGAGTCGCGTCGGCCTGTCAGTATCTTGTGCGCATAGGCCTGATGGCCCACATCCCACACTAGTCGGTCTTCGGGCGTGTCGTACACATAGTGCAGGGCCACGATGATCTCGATGGCACCCAGGCTCGAAGCGAAGTGTCCGGGATGGACGCTCACCTGTTCGATGATGAACTGTCGAAGTGCCTGGCAGACATCAGGCAGCTGCTCGATGGGCAGTTTCCTGAGGTCCGCAGGACTATCGATTCGGTCCAGTATGTTCTTATATTTCTCTTCCAAAGTTATATTCTATTTTAACCTTTTGAACCCCTCAGAACCTTTCGAACCCCTCAGAACCTTTCGAACCCTTCGAACCTCTCATCCCCTCCAGCACCAGCACGGCCTCCGGTCCCATATTGAACAGCAGGTCCAGGATGCTCACGTCAGCCATGAAGGGTTGACGGCCTTCGACGCCTGCCACCTGGTAGTAGGGCGGCACCTCCACCTTGCCCAGAACGTGCGAAAAGGTCTCGGGCTTGAATGTGCCGTTAGGTGCAACGCAGTCCAGGGGTCCCATCCATTGTTCAGAATAGCGGACCTTCGGCTCGAAGCCGATTTCCCGGCAGATGTGACTGCGAAGGGCCTCGTTCATTCCGAAGAGCGTCCCGTCGTGTCCGTGGAGGAACGTCTCGCGCAGGTCGTCGATGTAGTATTCGTAGAAAGGCGAATTTCCGTAGTAGGTTGCCCACGAGTAGAGGTGTTGGCGCTGCCAGTCGCCGTGGCTGCTCAGGCGCACCTCACGGATGGGCATCTTCAGCTTGTTTCCCTTCTCCACGTTCACCGAAAGGGTCTGCCGCCCCTGGTCGGTAGCGATGGTGCATCGGGTGCGAAGCGTCTGCTTCGTATAGTGCTCCTGCGCTTCAATCACCACTTCGTCGGCCGCATAAAGCACGGCGTAGTACGTGATGGGAGCCAGATAGGCTGTGGGAAGTACGATCGGTGACATCAGAGGCCCTTCACTTTCTTCAGCCAGCGGTCCTTGCGCCATTCACCCGTCTCCTGGTTGATTGAGAACCACACGAAGAGCGGCGTGCCCACGATGTGGTCTTCGGGCACGAAGCCCCAGTAGCGCGAGTCGAGCGAGTTGTCGCGGTTGTCACCCATCATCCAGTAGTAGTCGTACCCGAAGGTGAACTCGCTTGCCTCCTTGCCGTTCAGCTGGTATTTGTCCTTGCCGAGGCGAACGAGCTCGTTGCCCTGTCCGTCGCCCGTAGCCTGGTTGGGCTCATACACGGTGATGCAGCGGCCATAGAGTTTCACGTTCTCGTCGGTCAGACGTATGCTCTTGCCCTTCTGGGGAATCCAGAGCGGGCCGAAGTCCGAACCCGTCCAGTCCGACAGTTCATCCTGCGGATACACGGTGCCTGGAGCCTCCTGGTAGGGGGTGTCCTTCACCCACTCCACCTTGCCCGACTTCTCGAGCCTTTCCACCATCTCACGGGTCAGGTTCGCCAGATAGAGAGGGGCATATCGGCCCGTGATGCTGTCGGGCTTGATGTCGTAATACTGGTAGAAGGCCACATCCTGGATCATCGTCACGTCGGCACCTACCGAACCGTTGCTGCTGCCCTTGGTATAGACGCCCATCTTCTTCCATTCACGTTCGGTGATGACGCCACCCTTGGTCAGCACGATGTACTTGTGCTGCAGGTACTGGGGATCCTTCAGCTCCTTGCCGTCGATGAGCACCTTGCGGTCGATGATCTGCAGCGTCTCGCCCGGCATACCGACGAGTCGCTTCACGTAGTTCTCGCGGCGATCCACGGGGCGGGCAATCACTTCGCCGAAGGTCTTCTTGTCGCTCCACACCCTGTCGCGTCCATACATCTTGCAGAGGGTGTAGTAGTCGGGGTTCTCGCAGTTCACGCAGACGGTGTCGCCGTTCGGGTAGTTGAAGACCACGATGTCGTAGCGCTCCATCTTCGTCAGGCCTGGCATACGCCTGTAGTTCACCTGCGGATGGTCAAAGTAGCTCTTGCAGAAGCGTGTCGAGCCGATCGACACCGTGTGCTGGAACAAAGGCAGCGACAGGGGCGTCATCGGCACACGCGGGCCATAATGGTATTTCGACACGAGCAGGTAGTCGCCCGCCATCATCGTCTTTTCGAGCGAGGTGGTAGGAATCTGGAAGTTCTGGAAGAAGAAGTTCTGCAGCACCCAGACGGCAGCCAGGGCGAACACGATGGCATCCACCCACGACATCACGCCACGGAGGAAGCCGTTCTTGATGCTCTTCCACCAGTCCCACTTGATGAATCGGGTCCAGTACACATCGGCAACAAACGGTAGGACAAGGAATGGGACAAACGACCCCATCCAAAGGGCGAACAGGACGATTGCCACTATCCAGATGACCAGCCACACCTTGTCGCTCTTGGTCATCTTGCGGCCGAAGCCGCGTATTTCTTTTTCTGTATTTTCTGACATTATTTGTTATTTATTTTTTCCGATTACTCTGAGTACTCCGATTATTCCGAGTTTTCCGAAAATTCCGAATCCTCCGAAAATTCCGAGTCCTCTAGAACTTCATCAGATCCTCCATCGTATACACCCCCTTCTTTCCGTCGCCCATCCACTCGGCAGCGACCACAGCGCCGAGGGCGAAGCCGCGGCGCGACTTGGCGGAATGCGTCATTGTGATGGTATCCACATCGCTGTCGTAGGTCACCGTATGGATGCCCGGCACCTCACCGCGACGGAAGGCCACCACTTCCAGCTCGTCATCGTAGTGCGAACCGAATGCAGTACCCACCTCGGCGTTGCGTGCCACATCGACGCTTCCGTCCTCGTGTTGCCAGATAGCAGCTGTCTCCTTCCACGTCTGTTTGCGGTCGAGGTTGCTGGTGATGGCACCTGCGATGGTAATGGCAGTGCCGCTTGGTGAATCCAGTTTGTGGATGTGGTGCGTCTCGCTGAGCGTCACGTCGTACTGCGGATAGTTGTTCATGATGCGAGCGACGTACTTCTGCATCGCCACGAACACATTCACGCCGATCGAGAAGTTCGAAGCCCAGAAGAGGGCACCGTTCGCCTCCTTCACCTCCTGCTCGACCTTCGGCAGCTCGTTATACCAGCCCGTCGAACCCACCACGACCGTCACGCCTCTTTCGAGACATTTGCGGACGTTGCCAAGGCAGGTCTTCGGTGTGGTGAACTCGATAGCCACGTCAGCAGTGCGGAAGGCCTCGCTGTCGAAGTCCTCCTGGTTCTGGATATCGATGGCGCAGACCACTTCGTGTCCGCGGCTCTTGGCTATTTCTTCAATGATATGGCCCATCTTGCCATATCCTATCAATGCAATCTTCATACTTTATCTTTTCTACAAACTAACAATTATAATTGTTAACTGTTAATTGTCATTTGCCAATTCCCAATTGTTATTTGTTAATTGTTAATTGATAATTATATTATGGATATATCGGGGCAAATATACGCATTTTTTCTGACATAATTGTAATAATTGCCGAAAATTATTAATATTTTGAGGTTTTTTGCCTTTTTTATGTGTCCATATCGCAGAAAATTATTATATTTGCGCCATAGAATTAACATTTTATGTACCCCATTTGCGCTTGATTACACGACAAAACAATTCGCAAATACTCAAATTTTTGCAAAAATAAACCATGGAGGAACTCATGTATTTTGTTTGGCAGCAACGCCTCTTCCTCAATATTGAGACGCTTGATCACCAACCTCTCGATATACTTCATCCAGGCCTGCGCAACTACGATGCAGGGCCCGACTTCTTCAATGCCAAGGTCAAGGAAGACGGCATAGTGTGGGCTGGCAACGTAGAGATGCACGTCAAGGCTTCCGACTGGTATCGTCACCATCATCAGGACGATCCTGCCTACGACTCCGTCATTCTGCACGTTGTGATGGACCCCGATGTCGAGGTTAAACTGCGCAATGGCAAAACAATCAAGACCGTAGTGATGCACATCCCCAACGACCTAATGGAACGCTATCGGCAGTTATGCAGCGGGAGGGCAGCCCCGCTCCTACCTGGGCAAGTGCCGACCTATTCGTCTATCTCTTGTTCCATCAGATTGGAGCAGGTACCACGCGTCGTGTTACACGATTGGATTACAGCCCTTTGCACACAACGAATGATTGAAAAACTGCAACGAGTGCGCGACCTTGTGGAAGGACAGCTAAAGGCTTGGCCAGAGGCATTCTATGTGGTGCTCACACGAAGTTTCGGCACGGGTGTGAACAGTGACAATATGGAGCGACTGGCCCGCAGTCTTCCCTACAACTGTCTCCTGCATCACAAGGACAATCTCCTGCAAATTCAAGCCCTACTATTGGGCCAAGCTGGACTTCTGCAAATGCAGGATGCAACATCTAAGGAGGCCAACGAGCAGCAGGAGTGGCGGTTGATGCAGCGGGAATATGCATTCTTACGGCAGAAATTCAATCTCACCCCTCTCAACGGAATCTACTGGAAAACAGGGCGTGTGCGACCACCTGCACAGCCAGAAGCACGTCTACGAATCTTGGCAAAACTAATCTATTCTCATCAAGATCTTTTCGACGAAATACTCGAAGCCCAAAACCTCGAGCAGATGGAGAAGATTCTTGGTGTCAAAGGTCTTGGTCAGCAAACGGTACGCAGTCTCATCATCAATGCCGTCGTTCCTCTCCTACTCTCCTATGCCCAGTGGCAAGGTGATGACGAACGTTGCGAAAAAGCACTCAACCTGCTTGAAGAAATGCCTCCTGAGAACAATCGATACATCAACCAATGGAAAGAGGCAGGTATCGAAGTAAAATCCGCTATGGACACGCAGGCCCTACTCCATCTCTTCAAGAACTATTGCCAACCTCACAAATGCCTGCGTTGTCGCATCGGCTGCTGGCTGCTCAAAAAGGCCGACAACGCTTCTTCAAGTGGAGAACATACACTCCAGGTATCGGATGAGATTCCATTTTAAGCATAGAATGCTTATTAATACCTAAAATATTTGCTTCTGTGGTATGAGTCCAATTTACGATTGTGAATTGGACCCATCTTGTGGGAGCATACTGATTTGGTCTATCAAATATGTATGCCGCGATCGTAGCGGTCCAATTTACGATTGCGAATTGGACGTTTCCTGCAGGAGCATACAGATTTGGCGTATCAAATATGTATGCCGCAATCGTGGCGGTCCAATTTACGATTGTGAATTGGACGTTTCCTATGGGAGCATACAGATTTGGTGTATCAAATATGTATGCCGCGATCGTAGCGGTCCAATTTACGATCGTGAATTGGACTCATCCGGTAGGAGCATACAGATTTGGCATATCAAATATGTATGCCGCGGTCGCAGCGGTCCAATTTACGATCGTGAATTGGACTCATCCTGCAGGAGCATACAGATTTGGCATATCAAATATGTATGCCGCGATCGTAGCGGTCCAATTTACGATTGTGAATTGGACCCATCATGCAGGAGTATGCAAAATCCCCCATCAAAGCGATTGCAATGACGGGGGATTATTATGAATCCTCAATAAGGAGGATTACTTGAGTTCCTCAACAGCAGCCTATGCAGTGATAAATGTTCTTGATGACAGAATAATCTATTTCTTGCACCATCTTTCAATATACTCATAATCATAGCCTTTGGGTCCCGAATAGATTACTCCATTGGGGTTTGCCTTGAATGATTCAATCTTTTCAAGAGCCTGGTTAAGATTACCTGAGTGTATGTCCATCATTAGATCGTAAATGCGGCTGGTTCGCCCCGATGGACAGAAAACATCGGGATTGGGATTCTCGCTGAGGAAATGAGCAATGTCTGCTTCTATGGTATTGAACGTGTCCTCCCATCGGGCGATCACATCATCTTCTGTATAAACCGGAATTTTGTCTTTATCAAAGACAACGTACTCCTTTATGTCTATGCCTGAAACGGCATAAGTTCCATTACCCCTTAAACTTTTAGGTGCTTTTTTGTTTTCCGGCATCTCAAATATGTCCCACCATAAGTCATCAATAAAGTATGGCTTCACGGAAAGCTCCACCTGCTCCAAGACCAAATGACACAGGCTGAAATAGTAGCCGGATTCTATTTTCCAATTGAGGTAGTCGCATTGTTTCCAACCAAAGCTCTTCGCTACCTGCTTCCTACACTTATTGGAGACTTTCTCCAATGCGTTACGCGCTCTTGATTCTTCTCTGGTCATAATTTCAAATACCGATTTATCTGTATATCTTATTAAAAGGGACTTGCCCAACAATGGACAGATCCCCAAACATTATGCAGAATTCAATTTATTCCTCTATTGGATATATTAAAAACCAACCAGCGATATCAGCAGCACAGAATTCGCCATTGATGAATGACACTTTCCATGGATGATAAGCCTTCAACAGACCTTCCATCTCTGTCGCAAGTCGCTGATTATCGCTGGGTTTGAGGACTTTTACTTCACATTCCTCAAGAATCCCTTGATCATTTACGCGAGCCTTTTCGATTCTGAACACGATGCGCTCGGCATTTGCCAGTTCAGGATATAGTTCAATGTGTATCGGGAATAACCTTCTCAGCTCTGTCTTATCCTTTATTTTATCAAAAGAAAATCCGTCTATGACGTAATTGTGATATTCCTTCTTTCCGACAACTATTCCTTTGTCGATGCTAATGATTTGTTCTTCTTCATAATTCCGCTCAAAGCCCATATGCTGATAGTAAATCACTTTGCCTTTAGCCACGCGGATATCTCCCGTCAGCCAGCTACCCACAATATGATCTCCCGTGACATACTTCTTGAACACACGAAATAAAGTGGCGGATGACATGCGATTAACCATGTTTTCCTTGGTGTCTGAGTCATATTGCACATATCGGATGCTGTCCAGGTAGAGCACATCCTGCTTGATACTCCAAAAGGCTGTGAATCTATCCCAGTTGGAAGTGATAAAGGATCGTTCTGGGGGGAGCACGGCTTGTAAATCGTGGTATAGCAGAGAGTCTATACATATTGGTCTGCCCAATAACTCCCAACGGGTACCATCAATATATATTATGTCACCTTCTTGACCTGTTGCACTTGCTGCAATTGCAAAGATCAGATATTGAATGAATAAAAGGACTCTTTTCATAATACAAATTACGATTAATTTTAAACTACTATCTAAGCTATGCTCTATTACATGCAACCAGATACGAGCATTATTTACTGAGCAACTAAGACGCTGCGGCAAAGATACTGAAAAAATTCCGAACCTCCAAACAAATCCCCCAAAAAACGGATATTTTGTGACGTTTTAGCGCTGAAATCGTCGCAACCCATCTAGCGGGCCATAAAAAAGGGACCTGCCCAACAATGGACAGATCCCCAAACATTATGCAGGAGAAATGATTACTCCTCAACTGCGGCCTGCGCGGCGGCTAACGGAAACTGATTATCAACGAGTTACAGAGTTATTGTAAACTACTGGCGACACTTTTACGACACATTCTGCACGTTTTTACACGTTCATGGCAACGATAAACGTGTTTAATGGCTGATGATAGTCTTTTCTATGTCAACTTCATGTTTTCACTAAATTGGAATTTAGAGTCTCATAAATGCCTTCGCATTATTGTAGAATATGTTTTCCAATCCATTTTCATCTATACCGCATGCCATTACTTTTTGTATCTCTACAGTGGGATGATGAAATGGCGA
>Ga0256407_10001669_pt1 | contig 45420 bp, 27 predicted proteins | sample RumenRJG_04DNA_FD_193489 | JGI IMG/M metagenome (GOLD analysis project Ga0256407, IMG submission 193489) | Bovine rumen microbial communities from Lethbridge, Alberta, Canada - RJG_04 | ecosystem: Host-associated > Mammals > Digestive system > Stomach > Rumen | place: Canada: Alberta...
AGCTGCTGAAGAGAAGTACAATGGTAAGACAAAGGATGCCCTCAATGGAGCTATTGCAAAGTATGGTGTAGATGATCCAAAGATGCACACCGATAAGGAGTTCGATGCTGCTGTTAAGGAACTTGAGGCTCTTGTAAAGCAGTCTAAGGAGCGTCGTGCTAACATTGACAAGTATCCATCAAGCCTTGAGGCATTGGAGAAGGCTATAGCAGAAGCTAAGGAAACCAAGTATGCTAATATCCCAGAGGTTGCTGATGCTGAAAAGTATTACAACGACAACAAGGATGTTGACTACATTAAGCTTGACGATGCAGATCTTAAAAAGGCAGTTGAAGCTCTCGACAACAAGGCAAACCTTACATCTAACATGGTTAAGACTTGCTTGCCACTCGTTACAAAGCAGATTACAGATCTTGCTGCTGCAATCGTAGCACTTGATGAGGCTTCTGTAAACGATGAGGCTGTACTTGCTGCTGGTAATGCTACTACTGACGATCAGAGTTTGGTTGCAAAGTTGAAGTATATCTACACTTCTAAGCTCTACAAGAAGATAGCTACAGGAAACCCATTCAAGGAAAAGGATGCTGATACTGGCGATGAGGTTGACGTTACAATCCCTGCTTCATTCCTTATCCAGAATGCAAACTTCTATAGCACAGGTACCGTTAATAACGGTGATGTAGCTGCTAAGGAAACAGACTTCCCAGGTTGGACAATCGAGAAGACAACAGGTAACATCTCTGCTGTTTGGGGAACCGCTCAGTGGTGTGGTGAGCCTGCTTCTGCTACCAAGCCAGTTGTTGATGCTGCTGTTAAGTCACCTTGGGGTACAAGTGAGTATGATGCTAAGCAGCTTATCGAGAACATCCCTGTAGCTAAGTATAATGTATCTATCATCGTTGGTGAAGACGGCGGTGGTGATCCACGTCAGGAGTCTTACGCTTACCTTGGTGAAGGCGACGCTCAGATCAAGAATGTCTATGAGGGTGAAGAGCCAGACGGAGAGGGTAAGGTTTCTTACTCTCGCGATACACAGAGAGCTCGCGAGTTTAATGACATAGTAACTAAGGCTGGTGGCAATGGTGGAAACTTCGGCTCTATCCTTCTCGGTGCTCACGTAAGTGTAAACGGTGGTTTCGGTAGAATCGATAACGCTACTCTTACAATCACAGGTAAGGCTGACAACTTCGACTATGCAAAGGCTGCTGCAGCAATCGACGAGATTATCGCTACTGACATCGCTACTGTAGAGGCAGCTCCTGCTGGTGAGCCAGCAAGCGTTAAGTACTATACCGTTGACGGCAAGCAGACTCTCAACCCACAGGGTATTACCATCAAGGTTGAGTCTTGGGCAAATGGCTATGTAAAGGTTAGCAAGATCGTAAAATAGTGCATAGTTCATAGTGCATAGTTCATAGTTTCTTAAGTTCAAAGTGCATAGTTGGTTTGCGCACCTAACTATGAATTATGAACTATGAATTATGAACTAAAAATACAGGATGACCGCCTCTGGCATACGCTGGAGGCGGTTTTCTTATGGATATGTAATTCCAAGAAAAGTTTTTGAAATAATAAATCATACAAAAACGATAAATATATTGTATCTTTGCACGGAATTTAGGAAATTAACCATAGAACTTAGGACTAAAACTATTAATTAATGAACAGACCAAAACGCGTTTTAATTGTCATAGCGATATTGCTATTGAACATAGTACACGTATTAGCAGCTGACAACTTTATCTCATTCACACAGGGTGACATGAAACTATGTCAAACGGGTGAATCATTTTCCATTTGTATTAGCGACAATGACAATGTAGCTGTAAAACTTGCAGCCAAGAACCTTGCATCCGACTTTCAGAAAGTCTGCGATGCAAACATCACAATCTCCTCTTCTTTTTCTGAAGCACGCATCGTTGCTGGTACCATAGGCAATAGTGCAGCTATCGATGAACTCGTGAAGAATGGAAAGATTGACGGAAAATCACTTAATGGTAAAATTGAAAAGTATATATTAAGTATTATTGACGGGAAACTAATCATAGCAGGCAGTGACCGCCGTGGCACTGTTTACGGTATCTATGAGCTCTCTCGTCAGATAGGTGTATCTCCATGGTATTACTGGATGGATGTTCCTGTGAAGAAACAGAAAGAGGTGTACGTAAAGAATGGAACCTATACTGACGGTGAGCCTGCCGTAAGGTATCGTGGTCTCTTCCTTAACGACGAGGCTCCATGTCTTACATCTTGGGTAAAGAATACCTTTGGCACCGACTATGGTGATCATCGTTTCTACGAAAAGGTATTCGAGCTTGTTCTTCGTCTGAAAGGCAACTATATGTGGCCTGCCATGTGGAGTTGGGCTTTCTATGCAGACGATCCTCTCAACATGAAAACTGCCGATGACATGGGTATTATGATGGGTACTTCTCACCATGAGCCTATGTGTCGTGCCCAGAAAGAGTGGCATAACCATAGCGATGATCCAAATGCTGATTCACAGGATTTGGCTACACGTAAGAAGGAAGGCAAAGATGAAGGTAATCATGAATGGAACTATGCTACCAACAAGAATAACCTTGACAAGTTCTGGTATGGTGGTGTAGAACGTAATAAGCATACAGAGGATATTATCACTATCGGTATGCGTGGCGATGGCGATATGGCCATGAGCGAGGACCGAAATCTGAAACTCATGGAAAGTATTGTTGCCAATCAGCGTAAGCTCATTGCAAAGGCTCGTGGCAAGGCTGCCAAGGATGTACCACAGGTATGGGCATTGTATAAGGAGGTGCTCGACTACTATGACGATGGTATGCGTGTGCCTGATGATGTAACAATTCTCCTCTGTGATGACAACTGGGGTAACGTGCGTCGTGTACCAACCATGAAAGAGCGTCAGCGTAAAGGCGGTTGGGGACTTTACTACCATGTTGACTATGTAGGTGCTCCTCGTAACTCAAAGACCCTTAACGTGACTCCTATCCAGAATATGTGGGAACAGCTCTCTCTTGCATACGAGAATGGTATTCAGAAGCTTTGGATTCTTAATGTAGGCGATCTCAAGCCAATGGAATATCCTATCCAACTCTTCATGGATATGGCGTGGAACTATGGTAAGAGCAAGGAAGGCGTAAAGAGCGATATTGATAACATTTCTACTCTTCTTAATCATACAAAGGATTTCTGCGCAACAATCGTTGGCGAGAGTGAGGCAGAGGAGGCAACCCGAATCCTTAACATGTATTGTAAGCTTGCTGGCAGATGTACTCCTGAGATGCTTGATGCAAGGACATATAACCTTGAGACAGGTGAGTGGGCAAAGGTTGTTGACGAGCATAAGACTCTTGAGGTAGAGGCTCTCCGTCAGTATGCCACACTTCCTGCGGAGTCAAAGGATGCTTATTTCCAATGTATTCTCTTCCCTATCCAGTTGTTGGCTAACCTCCATCAGATGTACTATGCTCAGGCAATGAACAATGCCCTTCACCAGAAGGGTGATGTAGCAATGAATGACTGGGCAGACAAGTGCGAGATGTACTTCAAGCGTGATGCAAAGCTCATGGCACAGTATAACAAGGAAATTGCCGGTGGTAAGTGGGATGGCATGATGGTTCAGAAGCATATCGGCTACAGAACATGGAATGATAATTTCAAGGCAGATATGTTGCCAAGACTTTTCCGCACAGAAGGCAAGATAGAGAATATCTTCGAGGAAGACGGTAAGGGCTATATCTCAATGGAGGCAGAGCATTTCAATGCCTCAACAGATGCAGAGTCAGCTAAGTGGACCGTACTCCCATACGTTGGTCGCACTTTGAGTGGCGTTACCCTCCTTCCTGTCACAGCCGATGTAAAGGGCGCTTCTCTCACCTATAAGTTCCGCTATGAGCAGAAAGAGGGAGTTACCCCAACCGTTTATATAGTAACAAAATCAACTCTCGACTATCTCAACAAAGGAGGCATGACATATTCTGTTGCCTTTGACGGTGGTAAGGCAGAGGTTGTGAACTTCAACGAGAATCTTAATGAGGATCCAAAGAATATCTATACCGTTTACTATCCAACCGTTGCACGTCGTGTGATAGAGAAGACGGTAAGTCTGCCTTTGGGATCTTCAACAAATGGCACTCATACCCTCACCTTTACTCCAAATGACCCAGGTATAGTGCTTGAAAAGATCGTCATCGACTTTGGCGGTTACAAGAGACAGTATCTGTATGGTGAGGAGAGTTTGAGAAAATAAACACCCCCTAACCCCGTCCCTTCATAAGTGAATAGTGAAAAGTGAATAGTGAATAATTTAAGTTACCACTAAACGCTAATCTCTAACCACTAAACTAAAAAAAACTAATCATAAAACAAAAAAAATATGTCTTCATTATCTAAAAAACTCTTCCCTACGGGGGAGATTGAGGGGGACTTATTCCCCTTTGGGAAGCTGATAGGCTTTCTCCTGCTTTTTCTATTATCCTTTGGAAGTGTGGAAAGCTATGCTCAGCAGCGTCGTCCTATTGATTCAAAACACCCTGCATGGCTGGTGCATGTTGACGTATGGAATCAGGCTGATCCGCAGAAGATCATCAACCTTATTCCAGATGACATCAAGCCATACGTTATCCTGAATCTCTCGCTGTCATGTGCCTATGACACAAAGCTTAACATCCACCAGCGTCCTCAGAACGCTATCCGTACTTATAAGTCATGGGCTACAATCTGTCAGCAGAACAATATGTGGTTCACGCTTCAGCCTGCAAGTGGCGGTCATACTCACATTCATGAGAATGACCTTGAGACCTTCGAGTATTTCTTCAAGAAATTCCCTAACTTCCTCGGCTGGAACTATGCAGAGCAGTTCTGGGGCTTTGATGAGCCAGGCGACTTGTTCTCAAGTTCACAGGCAGCACGTATAGCTCTCTTCGCCAAGCTCGTGCCTATGCACCATAAGTATGGTGGTTTCCTAACTATCAGTTTCTGCGGAAATGTGTGGTCACATCTGCTTAATCCTGTTGGTATGCTCAAGCGTAATGCAGATCTCATGCAGGCATCTAAGGACTATCCAGAGGCTATCCTGTGGCTCTATAAATATACCACATCATCTTGTTTCTATAACAATGAGAGTGTCTGCTTCGGACCTTTCGTTTCCGGCCTTACCAAGAACTATGGCGTACGCTATGACAACTGCGGATGGAATGGTGCTCTTGATGCTATCCTTGGCGAGAAGCACGGAAAGAAATATCCTGTGGCAGCAGGAATCGGTACTGTTATGGAGCAGACAGCCCAGAATGGTGGTGCCGTATGGGATGGTCCTGAGCTTATCTGGACAGAGGATTTCCAGAATCTCAGCAACACTAACGTAAACGGCTATACACAGCGCAACTGGGGTACTTTCCCAGGCTTCCGCAATATCTGGCTTGACATGTTCCGTAAGATTATCGACGGAACTCTCTATATCCCTACACAGCAGGAAGTTATCGATAAGACGAAGATCATTCTCGTTAATGACATCAAGGAGGGTAGTGACGAGGACAAATATGCTACATGGGGCAATCTCTACGATGGTCTCTACAAGCAGACAGACCCATTCAATCGTGGTAATGGACAATGGATGGATAACTTCTGGTATCTGAAGAAGACCGGTCGCTATGGCACTATCCCTATGACTCCTACCATTACCGAGATTGCTTCTGGCATCCCTACAAAGGTGAAGAAGTCACAGCGTTCAAGCGTATGGCCTTCTATTGCAAAGAAGACAGAGGCCTTCGATGCGGCATATCCAGAGGTTAGCACAGGCGATCTCTTCGTATCACGCTACAAGAATCAGCTTGTAACATATACTCCTTACACATACCTCAACCAGAAGACTACGGCTTCTGCAAATATTCCTCTTCAGTACAATACTTGTAAGAGTCTTGACCTCAAATACGGCAAGCTCAGCAGCGGACTCATCAGGGAATATGCAGATTCTATCACCCTTTATCTGAACAACTATCGTGCAGATACCATAAAGAATGTTGAGGATATCATCGTTGTTAATGGTGCAGCAAGTGAGCCTTCATTCGAGTTCACTAAGCGTGCAGAGGCAAAGGTTACAGCCGAGGCTTCATGGGATGCGGAGACAAATGCTTATACTCTGAAAGTCAGCCATAACGGTCCTGTTGATATCAAGATTGTGTGTGCCGGTAACGAGACCGACCGCCGTACCGATATGGTGAACCGTGAGCGTCTTGAGATTCCAAAGCAGCCAGAACCTTACGCAGGTGAGATTATCATCGAGGCTGAGGATATGAACTACCGTAGCGTTGGAAGTTGTGAGGTTACTCCTTACTATTCTTCTTATCAATGGGTTAGAGGTCAGGCAGGTAACGGCTTCATCGTTACAGGAACTAATACATCTGCTGCTCTGACTTGCAAGGTACGTGTTCCAAAGGCAGGACAATATACTGCTATGGTGCGTTATAACAATACCTCTCGCGATTGTGACGTGCGTCTTAGAATCAATTCTAATGTAGCCCTTAAAGCTTCTTTCAATAAGACTGAGAGAAACGAGTGGAAGAAGGCTGGCGTTACATTTGATTTGAACGAGGGCGAGAACACCTTCTATCTCTTCAACACATCAGGTACCAATATGTTCATTGACCAGGTTATCTTCACTCCTGTAGAGCAGGAGGCTGAGAAATTTGAAGTTAACATCCACGAGACAGAGGAAGGTACGGCAATACCAAGCGTATCTGCAGCTGCCGAAGGTGAGACCGTAACTCTCACGCCACAGGCTAACGAGGATTACAGTATTGTAGGCTGGAATATCATTCATGGTAATATCACACTTACCGAGAACGAGGATGGAACATACTCATTCACAATGCCTGATGACATCGTGACTCTTGAGCCTATCTTCGAGGATATGACTGCGGATTATAAACTAAACCTCGGCAATATTGCCAATGGAGGTATGCCAGAAGGTTGGCGTGCAAACGATGGTGACATACACCAATATCCTAATACATATGGTTCAGGTCCTCGTACCTTCACTGGCTTTACTGGCAAATATGAGAATGCTCTTTACTGGAGAACAAAGTCTGCCGACTATGGTATGCTCAAGGACTATCCTCTCACACTTGCTCCTGGCAAGTATAAACTGACATACGCAATGGCTGCATGGAAGGGTACACCTGAATGTAAGGCTCAGATTCTGACAAAGTCAGGTAATGTAGTGGCAGAAACAAGCTATATTAAGGCTACTCCAAATGCGGATGGCATTCATGAGGCAGATCTCTCATCAGCCGAGGAAAATACTCTTGAGTTCACAATCTCAACCCAGGGTGACTATGTTATCAATTTCCAGAACAATGGCACAGGATTCTCAGAGTTCCTGCTTCTTGCTTGTAAGGTCAAGAACCTTAATCCTGCTCCAACTGGTATTGACAATGTATTCCTCAAGGATATTGCTTCTGACGGAATAGAGATCTTCACAGTTGATGGCAAGAAGATTCCTACCCTCCAGCATGGCATCAATATCATTCGTAGGAATGGCGTAGATGTCAAGAAGGTATATGTTAAGTAGTTCATAATTCATAGTTCATAGTGCATAGTTGGTTTGCGTATGTTAACTATGACTGCGGAGCTTGTGAACTATGAACTATGAATTATGCACTATGAACTGAATATTAGTTGTTATTAAATATTTGACCCCTCGTGATGGATGGAAACGTTCATTTTCGAGGGGTTTTCTTTTTGTTTCGTTGATATTTGGGATGACAATTTCTTTTTCGTGTAAAAAACACACTATATTATAGGGTAAAAGATAATTTAACGATTTTTTTATACTTTGTATAAATTTATTTTTGTAATTTTGCACTCGCAAATTGGAAACGGGTACTGTTCTATGAGCGGTAAGTCCTATTTGTAGAGTGCAACTTGTATATCTGTAGTGATACTAATCTTAAACGAAATAATAATGACCAAATTTTTACACATGACATGGAGACTCTCACTTTTAGTTCTCCTATCCTTCGTTTCTAACGAAACATTTGCTTGGCGCGGAATGCGTATGCCAGAGCTTTTCATCAAAGGACGTTATCTTATGGCTAAGGACGTGAACGGTAATGACAGTATCGTTAATCTGCATGGCTTTGGCCAGACTTATTCCGCTTATTTCAATGGCTATGCTTGGTGTAAGGATTCATATGGTAATGTCCTCTGGGGCAAGACTCATGATGCTGCTGCCTGTGTAAAGTGGAACAAGGAGCAGATCAGTAAGATGCTTGATGCCGGATGGATGGTGAACTGGATGCGCCTTCACATGGATCCACATTGGAGCAATAACGAGACAAAGGTTAAGCAATGGGAAAATGCTAACCCTGGTAAATATTACAGTGAGAACCTTATTATGGCTTTCGACATGGATCTCTTCAAGAAATATCTTGACGAGGTTTTCATTCCTATGGCTGAATATGCCATAGAGAACGGCATCTATGTTGTTATGCGTCCACCAGGCGTATGTCCAGAGGATCTTGCCATAGGTGATGAATATCAGGAGTATCTCATCAAGGTATGGACTTACGTTTGCAGTCATGAGAAACTGAAGAACAACCCTTACGTTATGTTTGAGCTTGCCAATGAGCCTGTGAATATGAAGGGTGATGACGGTCAATACACAAGTTGGTCAGATAGTTCTCAGAAGAATTGTACCAAGTACTTCCAGAAGGTTGTTGACGAGATTCGTGCCGTTGGCTGTAACAATATCCTCTGGGTTCCTGGCCTTTCTTATCAGATGAACTATCAGGGCTATGTAAAATACCCTATCAATGGCGATAACATCGGTTTTGCCGTTCATTGCTATCCAGGTTGGTATGGTTCAGACTCTGAGGTTGCAAGTGCCGAGCAAAAGGTTGTGACTAACGGAGCCGGTTATCTTGAGTTCAGTACCGGTTGGGCAAATAGCATTTCAGGCATTGCAGCAAAGGCACCTATCTTGGTAACAGAGATGGACTGGGCTCCTAAGAAATACGACAGTTCTTGGGGTAAGGCAACAACAGGTGTTGAAGGTGGTGTAGGCTTTGGTGCTAACTTCCGTTTCATCATGGATAAGACTGGAAATGTTAGTTGGATGCTTTTCACCGATGCTGACAAGTTGGCAAAGTACAATGACAGCAGACCTAATGGCAATACATTCTATACAGACCCAGAGGCATGCCCACGCCCTTGCTATCGTTGGTTTAAGGAATATGCAGAAAACAAGACCTCTTACAGCGCAGAAAGGGAGCAGCATATTCTTGACTCTATTTATCATGTCAAGGATTCTATTGCCAGCATACCTTGGTATTATCCTAACGACGAGGACACTTTCAATCCTAATATCTGGGAAAAGGGTTCTGTAACAAAAAACTCTGATGGTACATTCACACTCAAGGTAGGTACATACGGTTTTGGAGGTTTCCAGTTCACTGGTGGACGTGATTTTTCAAAATTTAAGTATCTTGTATTAAACCTTGCAGAAGCTCCATCGTCAATCAACTGGTCGTTAAGGCTATTTGATAGTAATGGGTATTTTGATGCTCATTCTGAGCTTAATGTTGGCAAGAAGACGTGTATTGTGGTTGATCTGCAGAATACGAAGAAAACCAATGGTGCAAAACTGGATGTTTCTCAAATCTACATTCTCGGACTCTGGGATTATGGTAACTCTCCTATCAAGATAAAGAACATCTATGTAACCAACAATGATGACTATTCACCAGAGGTAGCTACGGGTATTGAGGAAATCACTATCACCCAACACCCATCACCTAACACCCATATGTATAATCTAAACGGTCAGCGCGTCCTTGAGCCACAGAAGGGTCAGATCTATATCTGTAATGGAAAGAAGGTGATATACTAAAGCCTACCCTAGCCCTCCCAAAGGGAAGGAACAGGAAGGCAACGGCTGAAACTAAATGAAGATAAATAACTAGTAATAATTAATATGCCTGTCGCACTCCGGCTCCCTCCCTACGGAGGAGGGCGGGGGGAGAGGCCGAATTTTTAAAACATCTATGAAACTTAACCCAACAATGAAGGCTGTAGTCTTTGGCCTTGCACTCGTTGCGTCTCAGAACACATTCGCTCAGGGACTCAAGGATGCCTACAAAGACTATTTCAAGGTAGGTGTCGCGTTGAACACTCGTAACTTCTCTGAAGCAGAGCAGAAAGTGATTCTCGAGAACTACAACAGCGTTACCTGTGAAAACGACATGAAGCCAGGTGAGCTTCATCCAAAAGAAGGTGAATGGAAGTGGGAAAAAGCTGATAGCATCGCTAACTGGTGCCGTCGTAACAAGATTCCAATGCGTGGTCATTGTCTCGTTTGGCACAGCCAGTTTGCCAACTGGATGATGTACGACAAGAAAGGCAAGTTCGTTAAGAAGGAAGTGTTCTACGAGCGTCTCCGTGAGCATATCCACACGGTTGTAAACCGCTATAAGGACATTGTTTATTGCTGGGATGTAGTAAATGAGGCTATGGCAGACAATCAGCGTCCTGCATGGGGCAATCGTCCTGCAGGAAGCCCATACCGCGAGTCTGACCTCTACAAGCTCTGTGGCGATGAGTTCATCGCAAAGGCATTCGAGTTCGCTCGTGAGGCTGATCCTAACGCTCTCCTTTTCTATAATGACTACAACGCATTCGACAAGGGAAAGAGCCAGCGTATCTATGATATGGTGAAGAAGATGAAGGATGCAGGTGTGCCTATCGACGGTATCGGTATGCAGGGACACCTCAATATCTTCAATCCTTCAATGGAGGACTTCGGTAATGCTATCGACAAGTATGCTACTCTCGTTAAGCATATCCAGATCACCGAGCTTGACATTCGTGCCAATGAGGAAATGGGTGGTCAGCTCCATTTCAGCCGTCAGGGTGTAGAGATCAAGCCTTGGGTTAAGACTCTCCACACAGACCAGTACGTACAGCTCTTCAAGTGTCTGCGTAAGCATAAGGATGTTGTGGATGTTGTTACATTCTGGAATCTCTCTGACCGCGATTCATGGGTAGGTACATCAAACTATCCTCTCCTTTTCGACAAGGATCTCAACAAGAAGGAAGCTTACAATGCTGTTCTCAAGTTCGATCCTGCATTGGATAATGTAACTCCAATCGAGGACTTCAAGCCAAGCGAGCTCAACCAGCCTGGTCAGGAGTACCCAATGGTTAACTCTCAGGGCTATGCACGTTTCCGCGTAGAGGCACCACAGGCTAAGTCTGTTATCGTTAGCCTCGGTCTTGGTGGTAGAGGCGGTACTGTTCTCCGTAAGGGTAAGGACGGTTTCTGGTGGGGTACTACCGACGGTCCTATGGACGAAGGTTTCCACTACTATCACCTCACTATCGACGGTGGCGTTGTAAACGATCCAGGTGCTAAGAACTACTACGGTTCAGTACGTTGGGAGTCTGGTATTGAGATTCCTGCTCACGATAAGGATTTCTATGCTCTCAAGAACGTTCCTCACGGTAACGTACAGAAGATTATCTTCCACTCTCCATCAACCAACACAGAGCGTGAGGCATACGTCTATACTCCTGCTGGTTATGAGAAGGCTACTGTAAAGAAGGGTAACAAGCTTGTTGCAAACAAGTATCCTGTTCTTTATCTCCAGCATGGTTGGGGTGAGGACGAGACAGCTTGGAGCAATCAGGGACATGCAAACCTCATTCTCGACAACCTCATTGCAGAGGGTAAGTGCGAGCCATTCATCATCGTTATGACCTACGGTATGACAAACGAGCTGAAATGGGGTCACATGAACGAGTTTGACTGGACAGCCTTCCAGAAGGTTCTCATGGATGAGCTTGTACCATACGTTGATTCACATTTCCGTACTATCGCTGATCGTGATCACCGTGCTATGGCAGGTCTCTCTATGGGTGGTATGGAAACTCGTATGGCAACCCTCGCACGCCCAGAGGTATTCGGTTACTGGGGCTTGCTCAGCGGTGGCGTATATGAGCCAAAGGATCTTGAAGGCAAGCAGACTCCAAAGCACATGTTCCTCTCTTGCGGTAGCAAGGAGACACCAGACCGCATCAACAAGGCTGTAAACGACCTCAAGGCAGCAGGTTTCAAGGCTACCGGCTATGTATCAGAGGGCACAGCACACGAGTTCCTCACATGGCGTCGTTCACTCAAGGAAATGGCTCCACTGCTCTTTAAGTAAGGCTAATAATCTATCAATAATAACAAAAGCAGATTGTCGCAAGGCAATCTGCTTTTTTTCTACTCCTCCCAAGCAAATCCTATGCAAATCCCTACCAAATCCGTTGCAAGTCCCATTTTTCGCCCATTATAAGGAACGGACTTGCAACGGACTTAGAACGGCTTTAAAGCGGAGGAGAAACGAATTAGAAGCGAACCTGAAGTAAAGAGTATAAAAAATCTCATATAAATCCGTTTCTTTTTTATGAACACAGATCTCACAGATCATACAGATTTCCGTGTCTTTTGTGCATTCTGTGTTCAAAAACCTTTGCTTCTCTGTGTCTTTATGTTCTAAAAATATAATTTTCTGAGCTAAATTTTCTGGTCATCGTCGTTAATTTTCTTGAAAGCCAGAGCACCGCAAGGTGCTTTTCCCGTTTTTGGGGAGAGAGTTTTTTTCGAAGGGGGTTACACCCTTGCCTATTTTGTCACTCTAACGCTCTGAAAATCAGATAATAAAGTCGGGTGTAACCCCCTCTTAAAAAGCACCCTATTTTTAGAGGGGGTTACACCCTATGTAAGTTGTTGATAATCAGTATATAAAAGTCGAAAAAATGCAAAAGGTGTAACCCCCCTCTACAAATTCTTTGGTCATTTTTAATTAAAAAGAGAAAAGTTTTAGGGCTACACCGTTGCACCTTTGCAGTTTTGAGCTATCTAATATTTTGAAATACAACTATTTATCTTGGGTGCAACAGTCCCAAAACTGTTACACCTTTTGGTGCAACGGTTTTGCCACTGTTGCACCGCATCTAACGAATTGATAATCAGTTAAAATATATGCTCATTACGACAAAGGTGCAACGGTGTAGCCAAAAAACTTTTCTAATTTTTACTTATGAGAGTGTTACACCTATCAAATCGTAAACAGGTAATTCGTCATTCGTAATTTGTAATTGACGAATGCCTGTTGTCATTTCCTCTTTTTCGTCACCTATCACATTGATTGTGATGGTTTTGGCTGCATTGCTTGCATTATATGAAGAATTACGAGACTCCACATTTTTTACTCTGCATTTGTCTTTTCCAGAGCAACATTAATATTCCTCCTCATCGTAGGAACCATCGAAACAAGCCTTGCCATCTAATGGCTTACGCTCATTTTGATTAACAGGAATACCGCTTGTATCGACAAGCAATGAAATATCCATTTTCTCGACCAATATTCTCGGATTTATATAGACCTTCTTCATTTTTAATTGTCTTCTTAATTTATTTCACTTGTACTCCTTGCACTCCTTCATTTATCTAACCACGAACTTCTTTCCTTTCTTCACATAAACACCTGGCTTCAGGTTATTCTCACAAACCTTTCTGCCATTCAAGTCGTAAATAGGTAATTCATCATTAGTAACTCGTACTTCACTTACTCCTGTCGTCTCCTCATCGTCTAACACCTTGAGAGTGATAGCCTTCGCAGCATTCTTTACGTCATATTTAGAATAATCACGCGATTCCACCTTCATATACCAGCGGAAAGGCTTAAGGCCATTAGAGCCGTCGCTTTTTATAAGCTTGCCACCACCCATACCGTAATAGTCGTTTGCTATCATAGTTTCAGAAGGGATTTCGTTATAAGTGCCCGTAATGGTGAACTTTGCAATAGTGGTAGAGCAATCAATACTCTTATTCTCAGATGCAGATACAGTCGCATCCTTTACGGTTATCGTCTTCTCGCCCTTGCTCTTTGCCCTGATGAGATAAGGCCTGTTAGGAGCGGTTGAGCCGCTCTTCATCTTTACTATCTCCATAGCTGTCTCGTCAATAACACCATCCTTGTCTCTATCATACTGACGGACGGTATTGATATAAGCCAACTCAAAGTCATCCTTCAAATCCTCGTATTTCAAAGAGAAAGGAAGATAAATTGCCTGCCAGTTCACATTAGTGAAGTTTCGGGAATAGGTAACATCAGCACCATCTAACTGAGAATCATTGGTATAAGCCTCATTATCCGTCAGAATTACTGGCGGAATAGCCTGTATATTTGAAAATCCCAGTACTTTCTTGTATGCATCTATGCTATAAGCAGGAACATATATAGAAATAGGTTTATTGACACCCTCAAAAACATTTTCCCAAAACTCAGGAGGTGTACTTCTCTTAAAGGTAATAGAGGTGAGACTTGTACAACCTTTGAAAGCATACGTTTCAATAGTCGTCACGGAGTTAGGGATTTCGACGGAGGTGAGACTTGAACAGTCAGAGAAAGCCAATATTCCAATATTTATTACGCCATTTTCGACTACAACTTTCTTGATTTTTTCTTTATCCTTATGCCAAGGAGCATACGATAATACGTAATGAGGCATTTCCGTTCCCCATATGGTTAACGTACCATTATCATCCAATTTCCAATCTACCTCCGCATGAATTGCAGAGAAAGAACAAATGGCGAGGAAAAGAAGGAATATATTCTTTTTCATAATTTATATATTAAAGGGTTTCGGCCGTTGTTTACTTTATTATAATCTTCTTTCCATTTTTAATATACATTCCCGGCTTAAGGCTATTCTCATTAATCTTTCTGCCGTTCATGTCATAAACAGAAGAGTTGTAAACAGGTAACTCGTCATTAGTCATTTGCATCTGACGAATGCCAGTTGCCTCTTCATCGTCTAACACGCTGATAGTGATTTCCTTTGCCGTATTACTATCATATTCAGCATAGTCATCATTACGCGATTTTATAGTCATATACCATTGGAAGGCTTTCGGATGTTTACTTATAGTAGCCCTACTAAGCTTATCACCATCTATGACGTAAAATGTGTTCACCATTAAAGATAAATAAGACGAGATGTCATTGTAAGTGCCTGTAAAGGTGAACGCAGCGGTAGTGGTAGAGCAATCTATACTATTATCCTCTGCCTTATATAAAGTTGTGTTTTGGGCGGACAACGTCTTCTCGCCCTTTTTCTTTGCCCTGATAATATAAGGGGTGTTAGGGGCAGTAGAACCGCCAGTCATCTTTACAAACTCCAATACGGTCTTGTCTATTTTGCCATCATCATTATTATCTTCCTGATGGATAGCATTTATATAGGCAATCTCAAAATCATCCTTCCAATCCTCGTATTTCAAAGAGAAAGGAAGATACAAAGCCTGCCAGTTCGTGTTAGTGAAGTTTCTGGTATAGGAAACATCAACACCATCTACCTGTGAATCCTGAGTATAAGCCTCATTATCCTTTAGAGATATTGGTGGAATAGCTTGTATATTTGATAAGCCAAAACCTTCCAAAGCTTCCTTGTATTCATCTATGCTGATACTTGGAACATATACGGGAATGGATTTATCGACATCATCAAAAACATCATTCCCAAACTTTGGATGTCTACTTCCCTCAAAAGTGATTGAGGTGAGACCTGAGCAGCCATCGAAAGCATAATCTCCAATACTCGTCACAGAGTTAGGGATTGTGATTGAGGTGAGACCTTTACATCCTAAGAAAGCAGATTTTTCAATATTCGTCACGCTGTTAGGGATTGTGATAGAGGTGAGACCAGAGCAACCATAGAAAGCAAACTTTCCAAGACTCGTTACGGAATTAGGGATAGTGACAGAGGTGAGACCTGAGCAAAGCCAGAAAGTCTCATTCCCAATACTCTTCACAGAGTTAGGGATTGTGATTGAGGTGAGACCTGAGCAAAGCCAGAAAGTCTGATTCCCAATACTCTTCACAGAGTTGGGGATTGTAATTGAGGTGAGACCTGAGCAACCTAAGAAAGCACCATTCCCAATACTCGTCACGGAGTTAGGGATTGTGATTGAGGTGAGACCTGAGCAACTTGAGAAAGCACCATCTCCAATACTCGTCACGGAGTTAGGAATTGTGATAGAGGTGAGACCTGAGCAGTCTGAGTATTTCTATCTCGTTATTACACAACATTTTAGCTACTAAACGATAGAAAACTGAGGTGGTAAATTCTGCTGATGAAGAAAAAGTTGCGATTTTAAGATTTTTTATAAAAATTAGCGAGCTGAGGACTAAATTGTAAAGCGTAGTTTACAAATACGCTCCAAAATTTGGCTTGAAAAGCATGATACTTTGCCTCGCAACATTTTTGCTCTTCGGACTTGCCCGTGCCACTATTTTATTCAGTGGGGCAGCCTAATACCCCAAGCGAATCAATCCGTTGGGGAAACTGCCACTTTTGAGCAAGCTCTTTATGGAACTTGATTGTATTTTTAGGCATTCCCTCCAGATGAACGACTGCCTGAAACAGGGGTAAGTTGGTCTTGTATTTCAATGATTAAGCTATACGAAATGACATCTTTGCACACAAAAGCGCGTTAAATACCCATAAAATCGTAGTCAAATTACATTTTTACACTAATATTACTTGTGTGAGCGTAAAAATTTATGTATTTTTGTAGCGCAAATACGATTATAATCAAAATATCGCTTATATGATACGAGAATTTTGGGTAAAGAACTATCTTTCCATTCGCGATAAGCAAGAACTGAGTTTCTTGGCGAAAGGACCGACTTCGGAACTTGTTACAGAAGTGGCCGAAGGAGTATTCTTGTATAAGTTGGGGATACTCTATGGCTCTAATGCTTCTGGAAAGTCGAACATGCTCATTGCACTGAATGAGGTGTTCCGCTTGTTGATTCTTCCAAAGTCTGATGCAGCACAAGGTATCAATGGTTGTATTCCATTCGTTCTCGCGAAAGATGAACCAACGGAAATGCACGTTTCATTTTATGCAAACGGCACTCGTTACGACTATGATGTAACCTTCAATGATAAGTACGTCTTGAATGAAGCATTGTATTACTATCCTAACAAATCAAAGTCTCTGTTCTACGAGCGTATGTTTGTTGGCGATAATGTACAGGCAGAAATCAAGTTTGGAGCGAGTCTCAAACTACAAGTCAAGACACAGGAAAGCATCCGAGAAAACACTTTGAACAATCATAGTGTTCTGTCTGTATGCAGAAAGGCTGCCTTGAAAGAGGACATTGCACCATTCAATGAACTTCATAGCTGGATTATGTCTAACTACCATGACGTTGATGGCAATGTGGAAAAAGGTCTTGTGGAAATCATGAAGGATGCATACAGCAACCCGAAGAAACGCAGGTTCTACAACACCATGCTACAAAAGGCTGATCTGAACATCATGGAGTACAGACCGATTGTGGAAGACCGCTTTGTACCTGTAGAATTCCGTGAGCGTATTCAAAAGGAAAACATCCCTGAAGAGATGAAAGACGTTCTGCTGAAGCCGACGACAGATTCCATCACGTTCTTGAATCATTCGGACAATGGCGACTTTGACATTCCACTTAAATGGCAGTCAAAGGGAACCCAGAAGTACATCCGTATTCTTGATGCGTTGTACGATTTGATAACAAATCCCCATGTGTTCTTCCTTGATGAACTGGGCGAGGACTTGCACAACGACCTGTTGTACTACTACCTCAATGTCTTTATCTTCAATTCGGACAAGTCACAGTTGGTTATCACGAGTCAGGAGACAACGCTTCTCTCTCAGGACTTGATTAACGAGAACCGAGGGGTGGTGTGGTTTGTTGAGAAGAACCGAGAGACGGCATCATCCGAGTATGCACGTGGCGACTCATTTGGATTGCACAAGAATCTGTCGCTTTACAACTCCTACCGCATCGGACGTTTGGGTGCCAAGCCAGAACTGGGTAGTATCTTCATAAATCTGGAAGATTGATATGGGAAAGCTACGACAAACAGCCCTTATCTTGGGCGAAGGGTCCACGGAGTTCTTCTACTTCCAGTCCCTGCGCGATGTGCTCAAGCATCTGACCATCAAGCCTGACTATCCAAAGCACACAAGTATCAAGGAACTTGACTTGAAGATTGCGGAAGGTGTGGCAATGGGCTATAGCCACATCTTCTGCGTCATCGACATGGATACAAAGGACGTTGAGCCAGAGCGCTCTCAATACCAGAAACTCAAGGCAAAGTATGCCAAGCCTATCGACAAACCCAAGAAAGGCATCTATTGCCAAGTCGAGTTCTTCGAGACCCACCGATGCACCGAACTTTTCTTCCTCTACTATTTCCGCTATACCTCACGACCCTACCATGAGCAAGAGCCTTTACTCAAAGATCTGAATCAATACGTGGAATATCGGAAAGCAACAGATTTTTTCATCAAGACCAAAGGATTGCATGGCTATTTTGAGCGACATGGCGGTAGTCTCAACCAAGCTATAGCCAATGCCAATCGCTCTATGGATGAGAAGCAAAAGGATGGTAGAGATTATACCTACTCGGAATTGGGGAGGTTAATGAAGGAACTGAAAGGGTTGGAATGATAATAGGTACAACCAATTAATAATAATTCTATCTGACGATTTGGTCTTTACTAGGATAGTAACCTCAGTCAGAACTAACTTTCATTTTTATTATGACAGACGTATTCAAATCATATACACGAACTGTGCAGAAGTTACTTTTCCGATATGATAAGGATTTGGCTTCTGCTTTCGTAGATAATAATATAGAGGAAATTTGGCAAGACCATGACAATTGGAATGGTGGCATTGATACATATCTTATAAAATTGAATTTGCCTCTTGATGTTTACTTTAAGTTGAAGGATTCTAATCGCATCGAGGAGGCAGAAGGTAAAATTGAGACCTTTTATGAGGATATGATGAAGGGTGATGATTCAATTCGCCTGAGTCAAGTTGCTATCTCTCCGAGCGATGACAGTCAAATAGATTTTGGTACCAACAATAACGATACGATATGGAAGCCTGGCTACTTTAGACTGTTTATAAGTCATGTGAGTAAGTACAAAGAATCTGCTTCAAACCTTAAAAACAGTCTTGTCGCTTATGGTATAGATTGCTTTGTGGCACATGAGGATATTACACCTTCAAAAGAATGGGAGGTGGAAATAGAAAATGGTCTGTTCACAATGGATGCACTGTGTGCTATTGTTGTTCCAGAGTTTAATGGAAGTCAGTGGTGTGACCAAGAAGTAGGTATTGCGCTTGGTCAGCATAAATTGGTAATATCGATTAACAAAGGTGAGACCCCATACGGCTTCTTTGGTAAGTTCCAAGCATTGAAGTCTAAAAGTACATCTGCGGATATGGCTGCAGAGGTATGGAAGGCGATCTCTAATAATGACCGCACGAAAGACTTGTACTCGGAGAAATTGATTAATCTGTTGCTCAATGTCAAGAATGATGCAGAGTGCAAAACTCTGTTACAAATTCTTGAGATGTACGAGCGTATCGAAAGACGTCATATAGATAATCTTAGGAATCACTATTCAGATAATACGCTACTAATGGATCGTCAAAATCTAACTATGGCAAATAACGTCTTCAAGAAATATGGATTACCTGTAATAGAGCCACATTTACATACTCCAACATCTGTATTTGATAATAACAACTTGCCATTCTAAATAAAAAGAGGATATGATAACTATAGGATGTAAATCACTAGCCCCTTTATGCAAGGACTATGAATTCGTGGTAAATGACAAAAATCAACTTGCAGAACTCATTGCCAAGTTGGTGATGGGATGGAGTCGTCATGTCAGTAGGCTGATTAAAAATCTCGATCCTCACTATCCTGACGCGGATAAGGCTACTATTCAGTCCCAATTGGATGTGCTAAACGGTGGTGATACCACGAAAATAGATGGGTGGCTGTTTCAGATGATTTCGTGGCTCGTTTTGGCAGAACAACACAGAGGTGATCCTAATTTCTTTCAATACAGCCCGCATCCACAGGAGGCTATGCATGGTCTTGATGGTATTGCTGTTACATTAAAAGCAGATGGTGGTATAGACCGCATAATTATTACAGAAGACAAGTGTACTGATTCGCCAAGAGGTAAAATCACCCAACAGGTCTATCCTGAATTTGTAGAGATAGAGGCAGGAACGAAGAATAATGCCATTATGCAACAGGTGGCAGTTTTGTTGTCAGATGAAGCCTTGATAAGAGTTCAGAACGATATAACAAATCCACGCTATCGACAGTACAGAATTGCTATAACGAGGTTAGACATGCATAATAGCGATGATGGTCGCAAAACATTATTTAGGGATTATGAGATGAAAATAGGTGGTCCAGATGTTGACAGAAGAACCTGTTCTACCACTAATTTTAATAACATGAGGGTATGGATGGATGACCTCAAGCAACTGGTGATTGCAGCCCTTACTCGACAAATACCATAAAACAATGTACAACATATCAACAGAAAAAGTAATCCGCAAGATACCAACTATCAATGGCATTGACAAAGAGCGCTTGCCACAGTTGCTTACTCAGAAGTATGCGCGAATTATAAGTCTTAAGACTCGTTATGAAGCAGGTGTAATACAGTTTAACAACGAAGAGCTTAAAAGTGATTGGCAAGAATTGAATACAATTGCGAATACGCTTGAATTATACTTGATTGCAGATAAAACCGAGGCTACCAAAGAGAAAGAATCAATCGCGTACGTAGCTGCTGTATCGAGAAAACTAATGTCCATGATTCAGAAAAGTGAGAATCTGGATGATTTATCGCTGTATTTTGTCCCTGAAGATTTGCTGTCAGCCATACTCTTTATCATCAGTGGAAATCTGCCTGATGCACAAGAGGTAGCAGATAACTTTGATATAGGTATTATTGCAAACAAGTACAAAAAATGGTTCTATATAGCTATCCAAGGGCTTATAAAAGGTAAATTAGGCAGTGTCGTTGATATCAAACTAAATGAACTCGATAGACAAATTGATATATGGGAGTATGCTACGCAGCTTGTTTGGCGTGAACTTTTCTATGGCGTTCAAAAACTCTGTGACAGGCTCTTGAATGGTACCGCATATCTGAATGAGCAATTCTTGAGAATCGAAGAGTTGTCCTCTGAGTCGTTGAACTATGGTCATTATAAAGATATATACGATGGGGCGATTCTATTGTCTAAACTGCTTCAACTTGCGGCAAATCAGTTATCTCGTCACGCATTGATTGATGTTCCTGCGCCCCAAGGTGTATCACGTGAAAACTGGATGCAAGTGTTAAGAAAACAGGCTAACACAAGGCCCTATTTATGGGATAATCATATTGAAGGTATAAACAAGGGAATACTCAATCCTGGTATATCTTCAATTATAACGTTCCCTACAGGTGCAGGGAAAACGACCCTTACGGAGCTAAAAATAGTCTCTACTCTGTTGTGTAATAAGCGTATTGTCTATCTAGTTCCTACGCATGCGTTAGAATATCAGGTAAATCTAAATCTTCAAAGACTTGTGAATCGCGTTGTTCCCATTGTAGGTAATGTTGATGGAGAATTTGTGATGACAGATGATGAAGACGAAGATCCGATAATGGTTATGACGCCAGAGCATTGTCTAACAGTCACTAGAACTACTCCTAAGAAATTAGAGAATGTCGGACTGGTCGTGTTTGATGAATTCCATCTGATCCATGGAGATGCAACAGACACACGTGCTGTCGATGCTATGATCTTGGTCACGATGTTACTGGATTTGTTACCTAGTGCAGACTATTGCTTTATATCTGCCATGGTACAAAATGGACAGGAAATAGCGGAATGGATACAAACAAGGACAGGTCGTGATTGCATTTTGCTTGATAATCCATGGAAACCTACTAGTCAATTGCAAGGGTGTTTGCTTTATAATAAAACGGCAATAGAACATCTTAAAGATGATATTCGCCAAACAAAAGTTCTAAAAGCCGATGCCAAGACACCACCTACTGTATTGAATAAGAGAATGGTGGTGCAGCCTCAATGCCTGTTTAGTCTGAAAGCATTATGGGATACTATGGAGGTATCCAATTATTACTCAACGAATATATTGGATCATCCTATAAGCCTAACTGTTGGAATTTCAAAAAATGGAACTTGGTACCTTTCATCAAACTTCAATTCAGTGGCAGCAGAATTGGCCCAGAAGTTTTCCTCGATTAATCAAAAGACCATTGTGTTTGCATTAAATCCAAAATATGCCAATAGTATTTGTACTCAGGTTTGTAAAAATGCAGAAGAAGATCGAGCTAAACTTTTTGCAAAAAGGAACAATGAAGTTGAGAATATTGCACTTGAATTAGGAGGTTGGGAAAACTCTTATCTCTACATGTGCAATTATGCGACTTTGCATCATAGCCATTTATTGCCCGAAGAACGAGTTTTGTCAGAATGGTTTTTCAAACAACGGGATGGAGCTATGGTTATGGTTGCAACTCCTACCATTGCGCAAGGAATTAATCTGCCTGCAGATATAGTTCTTATTGCGGGCTCATCGCGATATGACCAGCAGACACAAGGTCAAGAACGTATTGAGGCTCATGAAATTCTAAATGCTGCAGGAAGAGCAGGCCGTGCGGGATTCCGATCTCATGGTACGGCAATTCTCATTCCATCAAAGATTATCATGATGGAAAACAATTCGATAAATAACATCTGGGGTGAACTCAGAGAAGAGGTATTTTCAAAAGGAGACAGGTGTTTGGTAATAAATGATCCGATAGGAAATTTAATGACTGACACTGAACAGAGACAAAACTATATGGTTAATAGATTCCACGGAGCAAAGGAATCTGTAACAAAATATCTACAGAAATCATTATTTGCATACCAGATGCAGAAGAAAGGCAAAGAAGAAGCTTTTCAAAAGATGCTGGATAATTTTGTCAATAATCTGCCAATGAGCGAAAATATGAGTCTTGTACAATCTGTCGCAGAAAAAACGGGAATTGACGAAAATACGACATCAAAACTTTATGAAAGAATCCCTGATGACCAAATTTTGGACATTATTCAAATGGCAGCATCTGACTTATTGCATTATTACACGTCAATACTGTCAACGAATACAGACATATTCTCTATGCTATTCCATAGTAATATAGTCGAAGAGCATGCTAAAAAATTGGTCGGCTTATCTGCGGATACAGTATGGACAGCTGATGCCATTATAAGATTATTCAATTTAGTACAGATGTATATAGCTGGATGCTGCTACGAGGAAATTGACACGAAATGCTGTTGCAAAAGAAAGAAATTTGTTGATAATGCCCGTATTTTCGTTTTGAGGGTCATTCCAGAAATAAGTTATATGTGTGGCGTATTCGTTCAAGTACTTCTTGCAAAGATTGAAGAACATGGTGATGAATTAGAGTTATCCAAAGACTTCAAGTCTTTTGCTTCATGCATAAAGGAAGGCGTTCTTGATCACGACATGCTGATGGCTAAATACAAAAACAAATGGATGCGTGTAGAATGTCATCAGAAATATCGCAACAATTAATGGATTTCAGTACTTGCACTAGGAGATTCCTTTTATATCTGAATGATTGTCTTCGCAAATGTGGTTGCGCTCGAAATGACGCTATGGGAGCAACATGAAAACCGAATTCCACACCTGTCAAATGAACAGGTTGAAAGTAACTATACATTTTCGGGCGAAAACCTGCAAAACAACGCAGTTTCCGCCCGAAATATTTCAGCAGAATTAAGCCTTATTATGGCTTTGTGATAATATTCCACAACTCATCGTAATTCTTTACGACATCGTATGTGACGTGGCTATCTGAGATTGTGGCAAAGTGCCGACTTGCACATTCTATCTTCACGCTTTCTGCCCGACGGTAGTCTTTTAGGCTATCCTTGTCGTAGCCTTTCGTCTCTGCCACAAAGTAGATGTGCTTGATGTCGCTTCCCTCATGGAATACCACAGCCCAGTCTGGATTATAGTGACCAACAGGCGTGTTGATATAAAAGCCATTTGGCAACTTCGTATAGACAGCCACCTCGTTGCGTGATTCCAATTGATTAGCGAAGTCCATCTCTATGCCTTTTGAGTCAACCACAACAAGGTCATAGAGAGACTTGTGCGATTCCATAGCGTTTACTCCCAGACGACCTTTCAGAGCAGATGCGCTGAAGATATCACTGTCAAACTCCTGATTGAGTTTGTGGTATTTCACATGCTCTATAACAGCGATGGCCTTACACTCATTGATGATGTTGCCAGCCTTGATGATAAACTCTTCAGGATTGCTTTGGAACTGATAGAACGTTCTTGGACTTATCTTTTGCAAGATGGTGACAATAGCACGGCGTGTTAAACCTGTGTTCTCCACCAGTTTGCCAATAAGGTCGTATTTCACACGACCGCCGATAAGCTCACGCACATTCTGCGTGTGAGTGTCCCTTACCTTCATGGCTTCGCCCTGTTGAAGTTTTTCCTTGTTCTGTATCTCATCGCCCAGAGTACCCTCTACCACCTCAATGCGTATCTCTGATACCACAAGGTGGTGGTCGAGTGCAGCAACCGCTTTCTCTACCAATTCATCTGTCTTGAAATCAACAGTGTAATATGTCTGTTGGTTTATTTTCTTCCACATATCCTGGAACTGCTTTGAAGAGAATTTTTTCTGATCAAAGTGTGCTTCCTTTGTCTGACGGGCATTCTCAGGCTTGACGGCATCTGGATTAAAGACGGCATCGAGACGCTTTTCTATGTCACTTCTGTATTCGTTGTATTCTCCGAAATCAAGAGAGCCTTGCTTTTTATCATCATGATACTGCTGTGTGAGTTGGCCTTGTTTGGTAACATAGTTCTTCATACGGAGCGCAAAGAGCAGGTCTTGTGCATCATCATCGTTGAGCTTCTTCTGTTCTCCACGGGCATTTGTGACAAGCAATCCCTCGAAGAGTGATGGCGTTACCTTTATTGGTCGGTCGCCAACTGCTTCCGCTATTTCCGTCTGGAGTTTGCTAGCAAAGTTCGAGTATGACTCACTGGCTATGATTGTCAGCGCATTCACCTCGAACACGCCACCATGCAGCACGCTCTCATCCTGACGCTCTCCTTCCTTGTTCACGCACAGACGCATACCACGACCCACCTCTTGGCGTTTCTTTGTAGTATTGTCAGAATCCTTCAGCGTACAAATCTGGAAAACATTAGGGTTATCCCAACCTTCTTTCAGTGCGGAGTGCGAGAAGATAAAGCGTGTCGGCTCCTCAAAAGAAAGCAGACGCTCCTTGTCACGCATAATCAGGTCGTAAGCTTCTGCATCATTACTGCCTTCACTTAGTTCCTTAGCTTTCGGCTGCACAAAGTGACCTTTCTTGTCTTTAGAGAAGTAGCCATTATGCACCTGTTCTGCCGTGAAGCGGTTGAGATAGGCAATATATTCGGGATCATCCTCAAACTCCAGTTGCAGACTGCCCACGATGTTATTATATTCTTCCTCGAATATTTGTGCGAACTCGCCTTTAGATGTTCCACCACCAGCATTGTAGATACGGTAGTTATCCACATGGTCTATGAAGAACAGCGAGAGACACTTGATGCCACGTTTGAATAACTGACGTTCCTTTTCTATGTGAGAAAGGATAGTTTCGCGTATCTGAGTACGACGAACCAAGGCTGTGTTCACTGCGCCTACCATGTCGTTCTCTGCCAGTTCCTTTCCATTCAACAGACGTATCACACGACGGAAGCCATCAATACGCTCAATGCGATAGCCATCGCTATATTCTTCCAACTCGCCAGAGTTTGCGTAGATGTCAAACTTCTCGTCTACGATCTTCACCACCTGTCTGATGCCCGACTTTGTTTTCTGCTCAAAGCGAATACGAGCACGAGGATTACCAGAAGAAATTTCGATAGCCTCCAGACAGAGATAACCATTTGTGGCGGTACTGCCTTTCTGCTCCACACCCTTGACGAAGATTTTCTTCACCAGTTTCTTGTTGTACGCATCCATTGCATCAAGGCGGTACACCATGTTTACAATATCATCCGCGCGGTGCGTAGCACTATATAGCAGCGTAAACAGCGACTTAAATTCCTTCAGTTTCTCGCGAGTGGCATTCTTTTTGTCTGCTCCGAGAACTGACTGCGGCTCATCAATAATCAAGACAGGTCGCGTAGCAGCAATTACGTCGATAGGTTTTCGTGAGCGGAAAGAGTCCAACTTCATGTATATGCGCCTTGCATCCTCACCACGAGCAGCAAATGCCTGTGTGTTTATAATCATTACATGCAGTCCAGAATCACTTGCGAACTGGTCTATCTTTGTCAACTGCTTGCTGTCATAGATAAAGGACTGAATACGCTTGCCATATTCAGATGCAAAGTGTTCACTCATAATCTCGAAGCTACGCTTCACACCTTCACGGATGGCGACACTTGGCACAACGATGATGAACTTGCTCCACCCATAGAGTTTATTCAGTTCAAACATCGTCTTGATATAAGTGTATGTCTTACCTGTACCCGTTTCCATTTCAATGGTCAGGCGCAAGTCTTTTACATCTATTGTTTCTGAAGGCTTCAGTTGCGCAGGCATCTGAATAGCCCTTATATTTTCCAGCAATGTGTCAGCAGGAACGGTAAGCGGTTGGTTACGGAAGCCAACAACGTCGAAGAAACTGCCATTGTCCGTACCCATGTCCTGAGTAAACTCAACCATTGCCTGGTTGCGTTGTCCTCGAAACACATCTGTCACCGCACGGGCTGCGTCCGTCTGGAATTGTTGATTCTTAAATCTAAGTTTCATAATCCTGCAATTAGATGACACGAACATTCTTCTTTACCTCTTCGTCTGTCCAACTGCATTTCTGCTTGAACAGTTCAAAGAGATTCATTTTGTTGGCTGCCTCCGTAAAGCTACTGTCACGGAATACTACGCGAACTGGTTCCATCGCGGCGATTGCATCAATGACTTTTTCCGTAACTACGCCATCAAAGCAACCTACGAGGTCACCTTCGTTTACATTGTGAATGGTGCAGCCATCCACCTTAGTAGTGCTAAGAGGCAGTGAAAGCTCAACACCCCAGCGAAGCATACAGTCAAATAGCAGGTCAAGGTCGTTGCGGTCTTCTTTGATATTGTCAAGCAGTCCTGCGAGCATATCCTGAGTATATTCTTTTGGAGCAAAAGCTACTTCCTTATAGTTGCTATCTTCACACTTGAATACTCGAAAACCAGTGTCAAGGTCTTGTGTTGTCAGCGGACTATCTTCTTTGATTTTCTTTCCTGCGCGGCGTATGCGTTCTTTCCCTATTTCGCAGATGTTTTTATAGCCTGCCTTATAAGCTTCGCTATCCTCTGCAGTTTCCTCGGGGAGCTGTATCATGATAAACTTTCTTTTCCCGCCATCCTCTGCATTGAGTTGCATAACAGCATGTGCGGTAGTAGCGGAACCTGAGAAGAAATCGAGAATTATAGAATTATCAACTTGAGCTATTTGCATCATACGTGTTATCAACTCTATTGGTTTGGGCGTTTCAAAGACCTTCTCTGGTATTAATGCTTTAAGATCAATTGAAGCCTTTTTGTTTCCTTCTATATCTGTCCACAAATTTGATGGTCTTTTAGTTCGACCTTCTAAATAAAATTTATAATAGACTCCATACCCATTGTCCGTTTCCTTAAAGTATATAAGATTATCCTTTAACATTTGTTTAAAAGTATCTTCACCCACTCTCCATCTACTATCATATCCTGTAGGTCCTTTTGGATAAACGGTTTTACCGTCAGGTGTTTCAATCCCATAATACATACTTGGTCTGTCTTCTCGCCTATCTTCTCCTCCAGTCCGTCTTAATTGTAATATTGAAAACTTTCCTTTTTCATCTTCGAGAACATAACGAGCTGCATCTTTATCACTTAATTCTATACCACCTACTATGTAATCATAGCCTTTAGAGTACATTAGGGCATAATCAAATGATTTCCCCATTGAGTTTGTTCCCTGAGCTGTTGTTGTTCCTGTTGCCCGACATATTTGAGCAATAAAATTGGATTCACCAAACACCTCATTACAAATTTTCTTTAAGTTCTCAACTTCATTATCATCAATACTAATGAATATCACACCATCCTCAGACAGCAAACTTCTTGCCACCATCAATCTCGCATATATCATTGAACACCAATCGGAGTGGAAGCGACCATTACCATCTGTATTCTTACGATAACGGTTACCTTCTTCATCTCTATTAGCTTCATCATATTCCTCCGTGCTTTGTGCAAAGTCATCATGATACACAAAGTCATTACCTGTATTATATGGTGGGTCAATATAAATCATCTTGATCTTGCCCATATATGAGTTCTGGAGTAGCTTCAGCACTTCGAGGTTGTCGCCCTCGATATAGAGGTTCTGCGTGGTGTCCCAATCCACAGACTCTTCCTTGCAAGGACGAAGTGTCTTGCGAATAGGTGCAGCAGCCTCTTGCAAGGCAGCGCGTTTGCCCACCCAAGTGAAATCATACACTTCGGGAGCATCCTCTATAGTATCATCACCGAGGAGTAAACGCAGTTTCGTAAAGTCCACGACCTTGCGGATGTTGCCCTTTCCGTCCTTTGCTTCCGTGAAACACGACGGTGCAATCTGGTAGAGTGCGTCAAGATTCAGTTGCGAGCCATTGGTCGTTTCCATGGCTACGTGATTTGGATGTTCCATATTTTGTTATTTTAATTTCTCTAATTGTTCTTTCAAATCTGTGAGTTCTTTACGCTTCGCCTTCACCTGCTTGTTCATCTTCATCTGAACGTCAAGCTGTGGCTCACGTCGCATTTTCTTCTGTAATGCAAGTAGTTCCACTTTCATTTTAGCGATGACCTGCTTCAATGTGACAATCTCAGCCATAGTGCCAGCCTTATGCTCGCCAATCCCGCTTATCTGTGCCACGAAGTTGTCATAGATTCTCGGTAGCGACAGTCCTTGTACGGCAAGGGAAAGCTCGGTAATAGCAACCCAAGGTGAAGAGAACGTCTGAGTAATCTTGAAGTGCGTATGTGTATTATCCGCCCAGTCCTTGTAGTTAATCAACAACATGGCGTTGTTCTCATGTATCAGAATGAAAACGATATGATGCGGCATGTTTGCGTCGATAAACGAGAACAAGTCCGTCGGGCAGTCTGGTTGTTTGAGCTGTGCCACGAACACCTCAATTTCTTTAAGGTTGTCAGCATCCATGACATTCAGTGTGCCAGCCGATAGTTTGTAGAGCCAAGTGATGTTCACCACATCGTTCACGAAGTGTGTCTTCATGCGAGGGTTCACCTCCATGAATTTATAGAACATCGTCTTAGGTACTATGCGATTGACAACAGTACTCTGAGGATAGTTAAGCAGATTCTCCATCGGCCCCCTCCTTTATTACCAAGAAACAAATCAGTTCAAAGTCATCCAACCCAGAAATGTCACCCACGAGAGCTGTTGTCTCTCCAAAGGAGAACAAACTTTCGAGGTCGCTTTCCTCTTTCTTCTCAACGATAGTGGCAACTGCCTGTTGGAGCAGTTCGCTGTAGTGCTGCATCTGCTTACCATCTTTCGTCTCTTTATTGAAGACATGGTAAAGTTCAAGGACTGGCTCAGTACGCCCTTTGCAGGTAAGACGCATGATGTCAAGCAATCGCTTTGGTGAAAGATGATTGATGATGGTTTCTCCTTCATCAGACAAGTACACCATATAGAAAGGATGCAGCAGGTTCTGATGGTTGATGTTCACCGCATTGTTCCTGTTCTTCAGGATGAAGATAACGCCAGGCTTGGCAACCTCTGTGGCAGGAACGACAGCACTCATGCCATACGGAGTGTGTTCGATGTCGGGATTATCTTTCATGTAGGCGAGCAAGTCAAGACGGAACTCATTCAATCCCAAGTCCATGATATTGATGCCAGTGTCCATATCCTCAATGTCCACCACTTCCTCCTGCAAGCGTTCCAACTGTTGTTTACGATAGTCAAGATCAGCCTGTTCCTCGTTAGAGAGCAGCACGTTTCCACTACCTGCGCCAGTGATATCCATGCCAGCCATACGTGCCTCCACACGACCTTTTAGGCGTAGGTAGTCATCCAGTTCAATATCTGGCCAGTAGTTGACGAGCTGAATCACATCGTTTCGTGAGCCGATACGATCCACACGGCCGAAACGCTGAATGATACGGACTGGATTCCAGTGAATATCATAGTTTATCAGATAGTCGCAATCTTGAAGGTTCTGTCCTTCGGATATACAGTCTGTAGCTATCAGTACATCAATCTGCTCATGAATGTCTGGTAGCAGTTTTCCCGCTTCCTTGGATATTGGAGAGAACAACGTCAGCACATTGTTGAAGTCTGCCTTAATGCCTTTTACGCTTGATTTGCTGCCATCGCCAGTAACAAGACCTGTATGCAGGTGTGCTTTCTCGGCAATAGCAGGTGCAAGGTTATTATACAGATACTCCGCCGTATCAGAGAATGCTGTGAAGATGAGAACCTTTTTGTTCTCTCCATTGATAGGATTGGCAAACTTCTCACGGAGATTTTCTATAAGCATCTGTAGTTTGCTGTCATGCTCTGGCGTAATATCCTTCAGCATCACGAGCAGCATCCCTAAAATCTCCTGATCCGATTTCAAATCACGTCGCCATGAACGGCAGTCCATGTCGGCAAGAGCAACCTTTGTTTTCTTTCCGCCAACGAGGAAGTCGTTTTCGCTGTCATCACCGTCAAGCATAGATTCCAGCGTCTGAACATCAAGAATGGTGTTTTGGCGATTCTCCATAAAGAGGTCAATAGCCTTGATGGTTTCATCAATCTGCGACTTCATACGCTCCACTGTCAATCGGAAAGAGTTTACCGATGACTCCAAACGTTTGAGCAGGTTGATAGCCATGAGTTTCTTCAGTCCCTTTTCACGTCCTGACATGCCGAGATATGAACCTTCTCCGTCGCGGTCAATTTCATACTTGTCACGCTTTGACGGCAGAATATAGTCTGATGGCGCATATATGCCCAAGTTCAGGTCGTCAAGTGACCCGGAAATCTCTTTGTAGGTGATAGCCTCGTTGAGATCAGTCAATTTTGGACGTTTGGATATAGGACGCAAACGTGTCGGGAACTTGCCGATGTCTGCGGTGTCGTAGTATTTCTCAATATGCTTACGGGAGCGTGCTATCGTAACTGCATCCAAGACTTGGAAAAAATCAAACGACAGCATTTCCAGCAAACGCTCCGTGGTGCGTTCGTTCGGGTCATCAATGCGTGCCCACAGGTTATACTGAGCCTGTGCCGAACGGAATATATCTTCTATCGGGCGGTCAACGTCCAGCTTGTCGTTGATAAGATTCTGATTACCTTCGTATGCCAGCTGAAGCTGGTTCTTCAAATCATTGAAGCGGTTATTTACAGGTGTGGCAGACAGCATCAGAACCTTAGTACGCACACCGGCACGTATCACCTTGTTCATCAGACGGAGGTAACGGTTTTCACGTGGGTTTTCATCGTCCTCGTCCGTTGTTACCTTACCACCATTGCGGAAGTTATGGCTCTCGTCAATAACAATCAGGTCGTAATTGCCCCAATTCAGAAGAGCCAAGTCTAAACCGTTGCTCTTGCCATGTTCACGGGAGAGGTCTGTGTGGAATAATACATCATAGCGCAAACGGTCTTTCTCCAGAGGATTGTTCTTATAGTTGCTTTTGTAGGTATTCCAGTTGTCATACAGCTTCTTCGGACAAAGTACCAGTACAGACTTATTGCGGTTCTCGTAATACTTGATGACAGAAAGCGCAGTAAATGTCTTTCCCAGACCTACACTGTCGGCCAATATGCAGCCGTTGTATGTTTCAAGTTTGTTTATGATAGCGAGTGCGGCATCCTTTTGGAAATTATACAACTTGTTCCAAATCTGCGAAGACTTGAAACCTGTAGCCTCATTAGGCAACACATCCTCGGAAATGTCTTCAAGAAACTCGTTGAAGATATTATATAGCGTGACGAAATAGATAAAATCTGGCGCGTTCTCACGATAGACATTTTCGATGTTTTCGATAATGGCATCCGTCACGTCAGCAAAGTTTTCCTTGTCCTGCCAGAAATCGTTGAAGTTTTTGAGGTAGGCATCCGACATGGGCGACGGCATACGTTGAATGAGCTGGAAGATGTTATTGCCACGTTCACAGCCCAACTCCGTAGTCGTAAACTCGTTGAATGGCATATAGGTATTCAGCTCACCATCATTCTGTACATTCAGGAAGCCTGGCATCAGCATGTTTGAGACATTCGTCTTGAAACGTACCTTCTGGCGAATCCAGTCTGCACATTCCTTGGCAATGGCTCTCTGCGTGAGATTGTTTCTGAGCTTGATTTCAAAATCAGAACCATAAAGCGTGCGCTCACGATTGAGTTTTGGGATATAAAACTCTCTCTTCTGCTTTTTTGCTCGTTCCTTGTTGAATGTAGGTGAGGTGAAGATAAAACGCAATTCGTCCACCTTCTCCAACTCTTTCTGTAATGCCTCGAAAGCGTAGATAGAGAACGAGGCAGCAGCCATCGATACCTTGGAACCACGTTGTAGCGTGATCTTCAAGTCATCAATGACACGACTGGTGATATTGTCGAATTGCTTTGGAAGTTCCATTATTCTTTGTTTTGCCTTATGGCATTTTGTGGTCTTTATCGAGCAATATTTCCGTCAAAATAGAGTGTTTTTCGTGCGCGCGAAAAATTCATCTCTTTTTAAGAGACGAATTGATGTGCAGACTTGTTGATTTACAGTGATGTTTGCATGTTTAAGTTTCCAAATTGCTAAACATGGCACAGAAAATACAGGTGTTCAAATGACTTTTAACACGAAAAATGCCTGTTTTCGAGCAAAAAAGAGTACCTTTGTACTCAAATATCCGTCTCTTAAAAAGAGATTGAGAAATTTGCTAAACAAATCCTTGTTTACAACAATCCCAAAATCATCTTATTAGCTTTATCTACTACCGACGTTTCCAAAGAAGCGAGGTAAATCTGCGTCGTTGCCTCAGAGTCATGTCCCATACCTTCGCTGATGACAGACAAAGGCACGTTCTTTGCCTTGGCTGCACTTGCCCATGAGTGACGTGCTACATACATTGTGAGTGGTCGCTGGAGTTGAAGCATTTCCGATATGTCTTTCAAGTGGTAGTTGACCAAGTGAAGGGCATTGTCATATTGCTTTCGCTCGTTACCTGGCTCTTTAATGATAGGGAGAAGAAAGTCGGTCTCGTTCTTGGGGTACTTGGCTATGATTTCGTCCATACACTTCTCCCATTTGATAGTGAGTTCTTGACCTGTCTTTCTTCTCCTGTAGGTCAGTATGCCGTTCTTCAAGTCTGACTTTTTGAGGTATGCCATGTCTATGAAAGACATTCCTCTGGTGTAGAAACTGAACAGGAACATGTCACGGGCAAAGTCCAACGATGGTTTCAAGGATAGGTCAAGTTCCTTTAATGCCTTGATATCCTTAATGGGAATAGCTCGCTTTACGGTCTTAACCACTCCTGTATAGACATGACGAAACGGATTGTTCTGCGGAGTCAGTCCTTTCTCCACAGCACGGTTATAGACTGCACGAAGGTTGCGCATATAGAACGAAATGGTATTCATGCGTACATCTCTGGCTTTCAAGTGGGCTTCATACATGAGCATCAAATCTGATGTGATTCCGTCAAGCGGCACATCCTGTTCTTCTCTGAATGCCATGAAGCTTTTGAGCGTAGCGGTATATGTCTCTGAAGTCCGTACTTTGCCAAGCTGCTTCAGTTGTACGATGACACTATGCATGAAGGCAAAAAGGGAGGACTCCTTTGTCTGCTTGTGGAACATCGTGATTACATCGTCTGCTGTAAATCGGCGACGCTCCTTCTCCAACGAGCGGACTACCTTTTCCAGACGAGCCACATCCCATGCAAGACGCTCTTGAATGCCAAGCAAGAGATTGGAGCGGTTGCCATTTACTACAATGCTCTCAGACTCTGCATCCCATTCCGATGCAAAGACTCGGTAGTCCGTGTTCAGCTGACGGACGACACGATTATGTATGATTTGGAAGAATATGCCTCCTTCCTTACCTTCAACCGACGAAGGTCTGAACTTTATCTTTATTGATGTCATAGTCATACCCTTACAGTCTTTTTTGAATACCGTGTTTCGATGAACCAGCATGGTCTTAGTCCATAATAGCTCGCTATTTTATCTGGCAGTTCCTCCGACATCGATAGATGGCTGGGGTATTAGGCTACCCCTCCCTGCTATTGAGTGGACAGAGGCAAGCCTCTTCTACGCTTCAGTTTTCCTGTCGTCTGCCATATTGGTGACAGCATTTTGGAGAGCTTTCAAAGCCATTATAACCGTCATAGCTTGCTGTTTTATCTGGTCAGCCTCCCAAGCATCGATAGGTGATTGGGGTATTAGGCTTCCCACTACTTGAAAAATGTGGCATCGGCAAGCCGATTGGACTGACTTGATAAAAGCCGCAGGCTTTAGCTTCGGAATTTACGACCATCCACCAGGGTGCACAGCTTTATGCCAGAAACTGTGACCTCTGCTTGCAGATTTATGTGGTCATTTCTACGTTCGATGATAATCGAAACGGGTAGTGAGCTTCCCGATACTTGGAAAATGTGGCACATGGGCAAGCCCTGTGCCATAAAGTTTGGAAAAGGGTAAAGGAGTATTCTTCCAGATAGGAAGATTCCCATATACCCTCTTCCTCACCATGCACATCCTATGCTTTTACTGCAAGTGACCCTGTTGCCAACTGTTCTGCAGAAAAGACGAAGCAGACCAAACCTGCCAACCTTGACATTATTTGCTTCTTGTCAACTTCGTCCATATTCTCAAAGTCATAATCGAGATAATCGACTCCTATTGCAGCACCTCGGAAAGTGAGATTATCACCCGATACGAAAGTCGCAATCTCTGGTTCAATGGACAATTCGTCATCGGTCAAAGTAAAATGAAGCAACCCGTTCTCTTTGAGGTCGATGACGACTGCGACAACACTCTCTGGAGTCATGTTCCAACGTGCAGCGAGTGCATAGAGATTGAAGAATGTGGTTGGGGCATAGATGAGGTCTGGCTCATTTGTCTCCTCGTCATACTTAAAGCAGACATGAAGTTCAGACATGATGTCCATGAAGTACTTGGCGTTAATGCCGTTCTGGAGGTAGTTAGCCTCGTTCTGTGACAATCTGAGTGTCACGCTCTTGATGAAATTTTTCATAACTTGATAGTTTTAAATTGATGATATATTGGTACGATAAGTACCATTGTTGAATACTATTTTCTTGACCATTTCATTGAGTCTGTCGGCAATACGGTCGCCATAATGCCCACGGATTTGTTGTGGTGTGAGATTGGTGGTGATGACAGTGAAGAGCTGTTCTTCATAACGCTTTGTCAACAGGTCAATGACGGGCGTATAGACGTTGCCATAGTCCATCACTTCAGATGGTTCTGTGCCGAGGTCGTCAATGCCGAGCATATCAACTTTGATGAGTTTGCGGTATGCGTCATAGTTATTCTTGCACTGGTACACAATGTACTTTGCATCCACAATCTGGATTCCGTAGGTGCCATCGTTGTGTGGCTTCGGTATGCGCAGGTCGTTCAACAACTTCTGGAATGCCTTTAGCATTGTGCTCTTGCCATTACCGCATCCACCACACAGCATAATGCCGAAATGGGATGATGGAGAAGTAAGCCAGTTTGCCATATCATGGAGTTGCGTCTCCAAATATTCGTTTGAGCAGAAGGTGCGGTGGCGATTTTCCACCTCCACCATAAATTCTGCTAACAGATAGGCATAAGCCTCTTCCTCAGACATAGGCAGCTTAAAACGAGCCTTCATAGGACGACGTTGTAGAAGAGATTTCTTTAATGCCTCTACGTCGATTTTGTGTGTCGTTTCCATTTTTATTTACCCTTTCTTTGAATGAAAAAAATGTCGAATCGCTTTTAATAAAATTATCTTTATCTATATCTTTTATATGTGTCAAGTCATGCGTCAAGCCATCTGTCAACTCTACTGTCAAGTCATCCGTCCAATTTATGAGCATATAGGTTGACGCTACATGACGTGATTTGCCTTCGGTGAAACTTATGAGCCTTCGCTTGACAAGATGCTCCCTTGCCGTGATGATCGTCTGCCTCGAAACGCATAGGTCGTTGCTGATTCTGGTCGTGGAACAGACAAAGGGCATCTGCCAGAAACGCTTGTTGCACTCGTTCACAAGGTATGCGAACAAGGCAATCTCACTTGCTGGAATCGGTGACATCATTGCCGAACGCCATAGCTGGTTCATATAGTTGATGTAAGTCATAGCGTCTCAACGTTTAATCATGCCAACTGGACTTGTTCGGCTTGCGCTTGTGCGAAGAAAGAATTGCATCGTTCTCTTCATCAGCAGTAAGCGGAACTGCATTCTTGCGGTTCGCTTCCAGCCATTTGTCAAGTTCATCCTGATAGAGGACATAGCGTTTGCCCGGCTTGGTGGCAGGAATCGTTCCATCTCCGAGCTTCATGTACAGCGTGCCCAATGGAATACGTGTGTACTTGGCAGCTTCCTCCACAGTCATGGGTTTATGGCGGTTCTCGCGCACCTGATGTTTTCTGCTATCTTCCTGCTGCTTGATCAGCAAGGCTCTCATGCCCATCACCTCATCCCGAAGCTGGGCGACGACCTGCGGAAGGTCGTTGAATGTCAATTCTGTATTTTGCATGTTTTTGGCGGTCTTTGTTTAGAGACCAGTGCAAAGGAACTGAATGATATACCCGTGCTGTTGGAAACTTATGGTAACTCGTGAATCACTTGACAATAACTTGAAATGGCATGATTATCAATGATTATTAGACAAAAAAAGATGCTTTTGCGAAGTATTTTTTCATGACTTTTCAAGTTGGCATGAATATCTCACTGCAAAAACAGTCGAATGATTCGACCTTTTTTGCAGTGAGATTATGAAGTATGACTAAGTTTAGGATGGTATGGAAAGAATGGCTGTCCTATGAAAGATGCATGAATACAGAATCAGCCGCATCTGACCGTAAAAAGTCGGATGCGGCTGGTTGTAATCTATGTGAAAGTTCTATTACTTTATAGACTGAGGTATATGGAATGAGAAGCCATCATTGCCTGGCTCGTCAATGTGTATTTTGTCTGTGGTGGATGTGACTCTCAGATTCTTCAATGTGGAATAGTCTAGGTCTTTGCAGAGGTCGGGGAACATGGTTCGGATGAAGTTAATGCACAACTCCACACTGTACTGCTTGCCCCTGCCAAGTCCCAGTCTTGAAGTGATGTTCCATATCAGATGACGGATATCGAAACTGTTCAATGTGCCTTTGAGACCTACAAATGGCCTAGGTACATAGTCGGGATTGATGGCAAAGGACATAATCTCGTTGCAGAAACACTCCAAGTTTTCTTGCTTGATGAAGGGAGCCATGATGTAATGGATGTATTCTGCTATCTTGTCAAGCTGCTCTTTCTTATATGCCGCCTGTCTCTCGTAGTAGTCATCACAACCTTTCTTGTAAAGGTCAATGGTAGAGGAAGGAGAAATGTTAGTATCCTTTTCCTCGGTTATCGACAAAGGTTCTTCTTGCTCTTCCGTGATTTCAACATCTGGTTGTTCTTCTGCAAATGGCAATTCCTCACATGTTGCTTTCTTGGCGATAATGGAATCATATATCTCCATTGGAAGATTTAGAAAGTACCATGCAACAAGTTCCAACAAAGCAATAAAACCTGCCAGTGAGACAATGAATATTGTTGTGTCATTTGAGAAAATGCCGCTTATCACCCTTGCTGGGATAATGGCGATAAACCAAACGGCAATGCTGAGCAGAATGTAAAGCTTTGCCTTGAAGGTCACGTCTAAATGAATAGTTTCTTGTTTCATATTCCGTTTTCTAATTTTTTATGATTGACTTTGATTGTTACGTTTTGCAACCACAAAGTTATCACGATTATTCCCGATAGCCGATGATTGACACGACAATCAGTCCTGTTTTAAGATTTGTTGGCTTTCGAGTATGATTTTGCAGTGATAATCATACTATAAACGGAATGTAGAGTGGTACATTCGGGAACAAAAAGGGAGAAGCAATGCCTCTCCCGATACAATAAAACGTCAAAATGATATGACTATTGACCAACTATCTTCAACTGCACATTCTTTGTTGGCTTCAATGTTATGCGGTTGATAGACTCACGCTTGCTCTCGTCTGCCATTGCAGCGTATATCTGAGTTGTGGCGACATTCTTGTGTCCCAACATGTGCTGAACAGTATAGACGCTTGTACCAGCATCTACCTGTAATGAGCCGAAGGTATGACGGCTGCAATGGAACGAAATCTTCTTCGTGATGCCAGCAACTTTCAACCAGTTCTTCAATGGTGTCTGAGTCATCTTGTCTGAGAAACCTTCAAAGACCTTGCCTGTTCCACTGCCACCAATCAGTTCCAAAGCCTCGTCACTGATAGGATTGTTTACCAGTTCCTTGGTCTTCTGCATACGAAGAGTGACATACATGTCTCCATCACCGTAAGGTTGTATGTGAGTCCATTCTAGTTGCTTGATGTCACTCTTTCTGAGTCCAGTCAGGCAAGCAAAGAGAAAGGCTTTCTTTAGTACAGGATATTCACAAGGAGTGTTAGCCAACCTGATAAGTTCATCCTTGGACAAGTGTTCCTTCTCTGTTGGTATGGTATCTATGCGCTCCAAGAAACCGTTAGGATTCTCCATAATCTTGTGCTCCCTGTAGGCGGTATGGAGTACAGCCCTAAAAGTTGACCAATAGCCAGCCACAGAGTTGATGTGAAGCTTGTGCTCTGTATGGATGGTCTGCGGAGCATTCAACAAGTACTCACGGAACTTGTTGCACAAATCCACATTGATTTCATCAAAGCGGCACTTGTCATTACAGAATCGTGCGAAATGCTTATAGACGTGCTGCCACTTGCAGTTCTTCTTGTCTGCTTTTTGCTTGAAGTAGGCAAGGAAGTCGCCCTTCATCTTCTCCTTGTCAAAGAAGTCATACCTCTCATTGACTATGGACTCATAACGACGGCAGCGAAGTGCTTCTGCCTTCTCTCGCATACGGTCGTTGTAGTCACGTTCACGTTGGTTCTTCGGCTTGGCATAGATATAGATGCCGAGCGATTCATGGCGCATGACCTTCATGGTGGACTCATCCCTATAGCCAGGATAATAGTCCAGATAGAAGGACAGCTGATCTCCGCCCCTGATTTTCCGTGTGCGGAGTGTCACGGTCTTGCAGATGTTACTCATAGTTTCTACCTTTTTATAGTTTTACTTTCATGATTACTGATGGCTGTTGCCACATTTCGGGTGCAAAGAAACTGAATGATGCACCCGTGCCGATGATAATTTGTGGTAACTCGTGAATAATTGCGGAATAACTTGATTTCAGCTAAAGATTCTGGGATTTGAGGATGTTATTGCAGCCGATAAGAGCCAAATTGCGCCAGTCGGTCAGCCATCACCCTGTCAAGCTCTTTCTTGACAAGTAGGTTGTTTCGTCCCACTTTGACCTTTGCAATCTGGTGTCTTTTGACAATCTCCACGATATTTGCTTTGTTCAATCCATACTTTTCTGCAGCCTGTGAAGATGTATAGTAGCGGTCATCGGAAATGATGTCGGTGCGACGAAGTTCATCAAAGTGTTTTTGTGAATAATACGTCTGTCCATACTCACGCTTGGTCGGTATCTTGTGACGATGGACGTAGGAACAAACAGCCGTGCGGCTTATACCATAACGGTCTGACACTTCCTGTGGCGACAGCCAATCGACGATGGCATCAAGGTTAGCAGATGTGCCTAACACGGCATCTACATGCTTCTTGCTGTAATAATTCTTACCGGCAATATGGCACATAGGTATCTGATGACGCTTGGCAGAAGCATAGAGCCAAGACTGCTTGACCTTGTAGGTCAGCATCACTTCCTCGCCAGAGATGTATTCAAGGACTTCATCTGTTGTGCGTTCTTCACGAACATCTTTCTTTGTCGTTCCTTTTAATTTCTTGGCAACGGAAGACTTCGGTACAGAACAAGGAAGAACACGATTGTAAGGGTTCCCTTCAAACATCCTTTCAATGTCACTCCGACGGACAAGAGCCATGCGGCTGCTCAACCGAGAGGCTGGCAACTTCCCTTGCTCAACAAGTTTATAGACATACTGACGGGTACAGCCAAGAAGAATGGCTGCTTTGGAAAAGGTCAGGTACTCCTGTTGTTGGAGTTCCATCATAGGTTCAACGGACCGAAAGAAATCCTTTTGCTTTCTCTTCCTGCTTTCCTTGGCTTGCTCGGCACATTCCTCCGAACAATACTTCTGTATTCCGCTGTTTGTAGTGAAAACCTTGCCACAATAGGCACACTTTCTTGTCTTTGGCATACTTGCAATATTTGTTGGTTCAACATTCTTTTTGTTGTACCTCTCCGCAAGTAATCACAAGTAAACTTTCGTCAATCGTTGTCAACTTTTTCCACGATGTCGCATTACTCAAAAGCAGACCATAAATCTGTCAACCATTGTAATCTGTCGTCAACTATTGTCAACTTTCTCCACGATGTTGCAAAAATAAAGCCTCGTAAATTCCCTGCGGTAGAAATACGTTGCAAAAATAATGGGAATTTCCGAAGCGACCAAAAACAGCTCTTGAAGTGTTAAAATCTTAAAGTGGTTGTGTTACAGTGTTTTATATTTGGTTGCTTTGTGTTGTTCATAGTAGTTTTTATGGCTCTAAATACAATTGGCGAAAGCATGCTCTCCAATACTCGTCACAGAGTTAGGGATTGTGATTGAAGTGAGACCTGAGCACCAAAAGAAAGCATATTTTCCAATACTCGTCACACCATCTTTAATTACAACCGTTTTGATTTTGTCTCGTTGAGAATCCCAAGGAGCTGTAGTTCTATTATTTACATTTATTGAAAAATCTGGCATATTACCAGTTCCTGATATGGTCAACGTACCATCATCAGACAGAGTTGATGTTATCTGCGCATGAATTGCGGAGAATGAGCAAAGGGCAAGGAAAAGAAGGAATATATTCTTTTTCATAATTTATATATTAAAGGGTTTCGGCCTCTCCCCCCGCCCTCCCCCGTAGGGAGGGAGCCGGAAGGCTAAAGGCACACTTGATAACTTGAAATTTGTAACTAACCCCCATTATCGAATCGGCTCCCTCCCTACGGGGGAGGGCGGGGGGAGAGGCCGCTTTTTTACTTTATTATAACCTTCCTTCCATTTTTAATATATATTCCCGGCTTAAGGCTATTCTTGCTAACCTTTCTTCCGTTAATATCAAAGATCTGGGTGTCAGGTGACAGGTGTTGGATGTTAGCTATGCCAGTAGCCTCTTCACCAACCACTTTGATAGAGATCTCCTTTGCCGTATTATTGTTATTTATGCCATAAACAGATTCACGTTCTTTTATCTCCATATACCAACGATATGCCCCTACGCCAGTTATGAGATTAATATAATTGATATCACCAAGATGCATCGTGTATTTATTGGTATAATACGCCATTAGATCCATTTTGCTTACTTTCTTGTAATTACCTGTAAAGATGAACTCTTGGGCAGTAGTAGAACATTTAATTTGATTCACATCTGACTCATATAAAGTTACTTTTTCTGCGTATAACGTCTTCTTGCCTTTTTCCTTTGCCCTGATGATATAAGGAGTATTAGGGTATGTAGAACCGCTTTTAATCTTCACAAACTCCAATACCGTCTTGTCGATATCTCCATCATCATTTGTGTCATACTGGTGAACTGCATTTATATAAGCTATCTCGAAATCATCCTTCCAGTCCTCGTATTTCAGAGAGAAAGGAATATACAGAGGCTCCCAGTACGTAGTGAAATCTCGGGTGTAGGAAACATCGGCATCATCTATCTGCGAATTTCGAGTATATGCACTACTATTATCATTCAGAGATATTGATGTAACTTCCTTTATATTTGAAAATCCATAGCCAGCCAATGCATTCTTGTATGCCCCAATGCTATTGCCTGGAACATATACGGGGATGGATTTATCAACAGAATCAAAAACATCATTCCCAAACGTTGGAGGTGTACTTCCCTTAAAAGTTATAGAGCTGAGAGCTTTGCAACTCGAGAAAGCAAAATTTCCAATATTAGTCACTCCATCTGCGATTACAACTTTCTTGATTTCTTCACGTCGAGAATACCAAGGAGCAACTACAGCATCATAATTAGGCATATCTGTTCCTGATATGGTCAACGTACCATCATCAGACAGTTTCCAATTTACATCCGCATGAATTGCGGAGAATGAAAAAACGAAGAGGAAAAGAAGGAGTATGTACTTTCTCATTTCTGTTTGGGTTATGTGATTAAAAGTTCAATGTTATAAAACTTACCGATTGGATGCAAAATTAACAAAAATTTCGGACTCTTCCAAATAAATTTACAAAAAATCATTTCCATGCCATAATATTTCCCTCGGTTGTCGATAACTTTCTGTATAATTGCACCTTCGGTGCTTGTGGGCTTTCAAGAAAATTAGCGACGATGACCAGAAAATTTATTCCAGAAAATTATATTTTTTCAAACGCAAAGACGCGGAGACACAGAGTTTTTTGAACACGGAAGACACGAAAAAACACAAAAACTTTCGTTTCTTTCGTGCATTTCGTGGTCAATAATAAAGGGAAACGGATTTATCTGATTTTTCTGATAGCTGGCGCAGTATAATTTGTGCGATTAATTTCAGATAAATCAGATAAATCCGTTTCCTTTTTCAAAAAACTTTGCGGCTCTGTGTCTTTGCGTTTGAAAGTTCGCTCTTCCTTCGCTCATCCTCCGTACCAAACTCGATGATCCTCCACTCTCTCACCGACTTTGCACCGACTTTGCACCGACTTTGGTACGGAGGAAGAGCGAAGGAAGAACGAAGGTAAAACGAATGTTGGTTTGAGGGATTTACATCTCAAAAACATGAGGTTAAATCGTGACATTTTTTTCATTATCACAAAAAAGTGCGTGATTAGTTTGCAAATATCAAATATATTATGTAAATTTGCACAGAAATATGTTTTTGATCTACAAAACCTAAACAATGAAGACAAAATACAAGAAGATTGGAGTGACGGTTGTGTTGCTCATGTTTGCTTTCATGGCATGTATGGCAGGAAAGAAAAGTCCTGTTACGCTAAAGAGTATTAATGGCTATCCGTCTGGGATGATTGACGAGTATTGTTTTCGTGGTGGCACTTCTGTTATTCGCGGTTCTGTGAAAAATGTGGATTTCAATACTATCAAGTTGTATTCCACGGATCATTTTATTGCCCGGGAAGTGATCCATACTATCAGTATTGCTGATGATGGCTCGTTTTGTGCTACCATCCTACTTCCTCATTCTCTATATATCAGTATTGATCCATTCGGTGATGATGTTTTTCTTGCTGTTGGAGATACCCTCAGTATAGAAGCAGAAGGCGATAAGGCAAGGTATTCGGGAACTGGAGTTACAGAGGAGGTGAATAGGGTATGGCCAAGGCTTAAAAGGCAGTTCTATGATGATTTTGCCTTGTCTTCGCCTTGGAATGAGGCAGACAAGCCACTTATGATGAGATGGAATGCAGAGGTAGTTCGTCAGCTTGATGTGGCAGCTATGGCTATCAATTCTGACACGATAGACGTTTTGAAACGATGCTCTCCACAGGCTGCGGATATTCTCAAAACTAATCTTCTTGCCACTCCGCTTCACCAACTTGGCTATGGATTTCACATGTATAGGGTTGCACTTTTCAATTCTGATCATCGCTCAGACCCAAATAGTGTGTTGTCATACGAAGACTATTTCAGTTTTCTGAAGGATAGGGAATCGTATTTGCTTGACAATCCGCTTATGGTTTTTGCTGCTCATGATGTTGTAAATGCTATGGAATACAGCGCTTTCGTTACAATCACTATGTTGTCAAATAAGTTACATGTCGCTTGTGCTAATACGGATAGCAAGGAGATGCAGCAATATAAGAGTGAGTTCATCTTGCCTGAGCAATACTCAGAAACTGCACATAATCAGATGTTGGCGGTTCATGGTGGTAGGCTGTTGAGCATAGCAGACTATTACAAGATGGCTTGTGACACAATTCATGAGAAATTTGGAATCACATCAGGTAGTTTCATTGAGCAAATGTCTTTGCTACACCATATTGCGTATGATAAAGACGATGAGGTGAATGAGAATTTAGTAAACCTAAAGACAGAGAAATTGGCAGGTGCTATACCTTTGTTTACTAATCGTCAGGTGGCTTTTCGTGCCGTCAAAATGTATCAGGAGCTGATTAATTCTCAGCGACAGGCACTTATGGCTGCTGCGCCCGTTACTAAGGGTGATTCTATCTTTCATAAGATTATTGATTGCTATAAGGGTAACGTTGTTTTCATGGATTTCTGGGATCTTAGTTGTGGGTCATGCCGAGTGGAGATGCTTAAGCAACGTGATGATGTGGAGTTTTTCAAGGATAAGAACGTGAAGTTCCTATATGTCTGCAACGAGAAAAATAATCCTCGCAATGTTGCAGATAGCTTTTTTGAAGAAAACCATATTGCTGGTGAGCATATCTTCATTTCGCCAGATGAGTGGAACTATCTTGCTGAGAAATTCCAGTTTCAGGCTATTCCATTCACTCTCTTGATTGACAAGAATGGTAATATCGTGGAACGGAATGCACATCCGTCAAGAGCAAAGATAGAGTCGTTGTTGAGATGAAGGCTTGGTCTTGGAACAAAAATTGCCGACGATGACCAGAAAATTATAATAATAAATTCAATTTTCGCTTGTAAAAATAACAAAAACCAAGAAAAAGCCTTGTAAAGGCGAAATAATATAGGCGTGGGTGCAACCCACGTAACATTGACATTCATTCCCCAAAAGCGCCGTAGTTGCGATATAATTTCATATCATATCGAGGAATATGGAATTATGTCGCACCTTACAGGGCTTATAAACTATAAATCTACAATATGGTAGCGCTTCCGCACTACCCTATGTTATGCCGTCCCTACAGGACTTACAAGATGTTTTTTTCGGGAACTTTTTGCCATACATATTTTTTCTGTTTTTGTATTTTTACTTTCAAAACTTAAATAGAAGTATTTGCTCATTTCATTGGTAATAAAAACAAAACATTGTTTTTTTAGCTTTTGAAGCATGAAAAAATGGGATATTTAAGATGTTTTATAAGTAACTGTGCAAAAAGATTTTTATAATGAGTAATTTACTTTTAAGATATTACCAACGGCAGCCAAAGCACTGTCTGTGGCATAAAAGAGTGAGTCTGTAGTTACATAGTCTACAGGTCTGA
>Ga0256407_10001671_pt1 | contig 45382 bp, 39 predicted proteins | sample RumenRJG_04DNA_FD_193489 | JGI IMG/M metagenome (GOLD analysis project Ga0256407, IMG submission 193489) | Bovine rumen microbial communities from Lethbridge, Alberta, Canada - RJG_04 | ecosystem: Host-associated > Mammals > Digestive system > Stomach > Rumen | place: Canada: Alberta...
CTCTTATATTCCCTGGAGTCGCCGGCCAGATTCCCCCAAAGACCATCAACTACCTCTTAGGCATTGTGATGTTCGGCATGGGCCTTACAATGAACCTGCACGACTTCAAGGTGATTTTCACCCGTCCACGCGACGTGACCGTAGGCTTTTTTGCCCAGTTCCTTATCATGCCCACCCTTGGCATTCTGCTGTCATGGCTGTTTTCACTCGACAAAGCCCTGATGGTGGGTGTGGTGCTCGTGGGATGCTGCCCAGGCGGAACAGCCTCGAACGTCATCACCTACCTGTCGAAGGGCGACCTTGCCCTCTCAGTAGGAATCACCAGTCTCACCACCATCTTCGCTCCCATCGTCACCCCCCTGCTTGTCTGGTTGCTGGCAGGCCAGAAGGTAGAGGTCGACGTGATGAGCATGTTCATGAGTATCCTGACGGTAATCATCATCCCCATAGTGCTGGGATTCATCATCAAGCGGTTCTTTCCACGTTTCTCCAAGCGTGCAGTTGGCTACCTGCCCGGAATTTCCACCCTGGCTATCGCCACTATCGTGGCCATCGTGGTCTCGGCTAACGCCGACAAACTGCTTCATGGCAGCCTTGCCATTGTAGCCGTGGTGGTGCTCCACAACCTGCTCGGCCTGGTCATAGGCTACTGTCTTGGCCTTATGATGGGTTTGCCCTGGTCGAAGCGCAAGGCCATCTCGATAGAGGTGGGCATGCAGAACTCTGGTTTGGCCAGCAGTCTGGCAGCGCTTCATTTTGCCGCCTACCCCATGGCCACCATTCCCGGTGCCCTCTTCAGTGTATGGCACAACATCTCGGGTGCCATTGTGGCGAAGATATACAGCCGTTTGGGCAAAGATGAACAGAAATTGAGTTCCGAGGTATCAAAAAGTCAATAAAAGTGCGTGCTTTTACAACTTTTTGTATTACTTTTGCATCGACAAAAATCAAATCACAGTTTTCTGAGGGTGTGTCAAAATAAGCATATATTGGTTTTGACACACCCTCACCAATTGGAACCATAAAAATCATCATCAATGAAGGCTATCGGTTTTGACAATGACAAATATGTGAAAATCCAGTCGGAGCATATCAGGGAAAGGATTTCCCAGTTTGGTGGTAAACTTTATATGGAGATGGGTGGCAAGCTCTTCGACGACAACCACGCCTCCCGCGTGTTGCCCGGATTCAAGCCCGACAGCAAGTTGTCGATGCTGCAGCAACTCAGCGAAAGCATTGAGATTGTGATTGTGATCAGTGCCGAGGACATCGAGTCGAACAAGATTCGCGCCGACCTTGGCATCACCTATGAGGAGGATGCCCTGCGCCTTCGCAACGAATTCCTCAACCGCGGTTTCAAGGTGGGTTCGATGGTCATCACCCACTACACGGGCCAGCGTGCCGCCGACAATTTCAAGATGAGACTGGAGCGGATGGGCATCAAGACCTTCATCCACTACCTGATAGAGGGCTATCCACATAATGTGGAACTGATAGCCTCTGACGAGGGATTCGGCAAAAACCAATTTGTGGAGACAGAGCGCCCATTGGTGGTAGTGACCGCCCCTGGTCCTGGAAGCGGCAAGATGGCCGTATGCTTAAGCCAACTTTATGGTGAGAACAAGCGAGGTGTGAGGGCCGGGTACGCGAAGTTTGAGACCTTCCCGGTATGGAGTCTCCCCCTGAAGCACCCTGTGAACATCGCCTACGAGGCCGCCACTGCCGACCTGAACGACGTGAACATGATCGACCCCTTCCATCTCGAGGCCTATGGCGAGGTGGCGGTGAACTATAACCGTGACATTGAAATCTTCCCCGTGCTGAACGCCCTCTTTGAAGGCATTTATGGCACCAACCCCTACAAATCGCCCACCGACATGGGTGTGAACATGGTGGGTTTCTGCATCTGCGACGACGAAGTGTGCCGTAAGGCCTCTGAAGCCGAGATTATCCGCCGCTACTACACCGCAACGAACAAGTTTGCCGACGGTGCCTGCAACGACAAGGAGGTAAAGAAGATACAGATGCTCTTCAAACAGATGAAGATTACCACCGCCAACCGTCGATGCACGGTGGCCGCCAACGAGCGCAAGACCAGCAGCGGCCACACCTCTGCCGCCATCGAGCTCACCGACGGCACCATCATCACGTCGCAGTCGGGTTCGCTGCTTGGCTGTTGTGCCGCCCTGCTGCTCAATGTCACCAAGTATCTTGCCGGCATCGACCACGAGGTGAAGCTCATCCCCCAAAGCATGATTGAGCCTATCCAGAAGACCAAAATAGAATATCTTGGAGGCCGTAACCCCCGTCTGCACACCGACGAGGTGCTCGTGGCGCTCTCGGTGCTCTCGCCACACGATGAGAACTGCCGCCGTGCCTTGGAAAGTCTGCCCAAACTCCGTGGCAGTCAGATTCACTGCACGGTGATGCTGAGCGAGATAGACCGCAAGATACTCAAGAAACTGGGATGCGACCTTACATGCGACCCCGTGAAAAAGGGAGTCGGCCGTAGCAATGGCTGAGTAAGGAGTTCGGAAGCTCAGGAGTTCAGGAGTTCAGAAGTTCAGGAGTTCAGAAGTTCAGGAGTTCAGGAGTTCAGACATTACCACAACTTAAAACAATGGGCCCAATGGGCGAAGTCTGAGGTAATGTCTGAACTCCTGAACTATAAGAAATTGACTAATGCGAAATTTCTACACCTTTATTTTTTTCCTGATTTTTCAAGTAGCTGCCGGGCTGCCAGCACAAGGAACATATAGTGCGACGAGCCTCCGCCCAGCACATACTCCGTCTGCTGCCAGAGGAAAGGAAACTCCAGCAGTTCGGGGAAATCAGGCCTGATGAGTGCGGTGCCCGATACCACCCCACCGGGTATGAACGACCAGTCGGCTCTGTTGAGACCATAGGCCACGGTGGCCGACTTGGCTCCCACCCCCGATGCGAAAGAGGCCGTATTGCTACCAGGATGACATCCGAGGATGAAGTTGAGCGCATTATACACGGTGGCGGCAGGGAAAATATCCGGATAGGCATTTGTCAGGAAATAATACTCGAAGCCACGGACACCACGATACCCTGGCCCTGGCTCTCCACCCTCACCTGATAAGAGAACTGATAGTCGGGGTAGACCATGGGGTTGAATCCCGTGAGATGACGCGATGAATCGGGGTAGCACAACGTCGTGACGATGCTGTTGCCCTCCACCTTCCGGGCTATCTGCTTGGGCACAGGCTGCCACTGACCGGGAGTCGCCTCAAGTCGGATGTCGCCATTGGTGGCCACGCGCCTGCCGTTCATGATCACACAGACACCACCCTGATGGCCTTCCGGGTAGAAATCGCTGAAAGCCATGACATCGACGCCATGACTGTTGAAATAGCCCTCGGGTAGGAGTTGGAAATCCTGTGCGGAAAGAGAGGGAGACAAAGATAATAGACACAATAATGCAATAGTAGTGTAATTTCGCTTCATGGTAAAAGAAATTGTTTTTACAAAAATAGAAAATATGCTTGCATAATGCAAAGAAAAGCCACATTTTTCATTCAAGCATGTTAAGGAAACCTAATTTTTTTCATTTGTATTAGACACTCATCCCATTTTTCCATCTAATTATTATCTATAGATAATACCTAAATACAAATTGCAGAATCATCAAAGAGATTCATTTGTGGGATTATTCCAGAACGATGAACATGTTTTACCCACTAGCAATACCAATCTATCAGATATGAAAAATGACGGAAAAATGCGTGTCGGCGTTGTTGGCACGGGATGGATAGCCGAGAAGGCAGCCATCACATTAAACGGACTTTTGACTTGTGAATGCTATGCCATCGCCTCGCGGACGATGGAGAAAGCCGAGGCCTTTGCCCAGAAATGGAATATCAGAAAAGCCTATGGCACCTATAGCGAGTTGTATGCCGACCCTGATGTAGACCTGGTGTATGTAGCCACTCCCCACTCCCACCATTTCGAGGTTACCCGCGATGCCCTGAAAGCCGGCAAGCCCTGCCTGGTGGAAAAGGCTTTCATGGCCAACCACGCCCAGTCATACGCCATCGTGCAATTGGCCCGTGAGCGCGGACTGTTTCTAGCCGAGGCCATCTGGACACGCTACCAACCTGCCGTGCGCATTGTGCGCGACCTGATTGACAGCGGACGCATCGGCACCCCACGGCTCGTGACCGCCACCTTGGGATACAGCATGGGCGAGAAGCCCCGCATCATGCGCCCCGACCTTTGTGGCGGCGCCCTCCTCGACCTTGGTGTCTATGCCCTCAATTTCGCCCGTATGTTCTTTCCTGCCGACATTGTGAGCATAGAGAGCCAATGTGTGAAGAGCGCCACGGGCATGGACCTCACCAACGCCATCAGTCTGGTGCTGGCCGACGGCATGCTTTGCAACCTGCAGTCGAGTGCCGCTTGCGTGGGCGACAACATCGGTGTGATTGCAGGCACCGACGGCAACCTGATTATCGACAACATCAACAACCCGCAGAAAATCACGGTGAACACCCACGACCGCGAGTTTGTGGAGGACATCCACGTGCCGCAGCAGATCACGGGTTACGAATACCAGTTCATCGCCTGCAGGAAGGCCCTCAAGGAAGGACTTCTCGAACCGCGGGAGATGCCCCATGACGAGACTCTCTACATCATGCAGCTGATGGACGAACTGCGCGCGAAATGGGGAGTGCATTATCCGATGGATGACGAAGAGGTGAGGGTTTGATTTTCCAGGTGGGTGCCACCTGTCCGAAGGCCGTCTTCTACGGCAACAACCGTGCCGACTTCTCGTTCATCCCTGGTAACGTGGCGCCCGGACTGCTCTTCCGCCGTCCCGACCACTTCGAGAATTTCGACGACTGGCCTTTCCTCTGGGGACAGAACGAGGGTACCATTGCCGGCAACACCCAGTATATCATCTTCGGCTCGGCGCTGAAGGATATCGTGACGGGGAAGTGAGAATCGTCAGTAGATACCACTGAGAGTGAATGGAACCGGATTTCGGATCTGTATATACTTCACAGTTCTCAGGCAAGGCCTCATTGGAAGAGTAACCAATTCCCCCTCTAAGATTAGAGGGGGTGGCCTGAAGGGCTGGGGGCGTTGATAAACTGTCAGGATGTCCAGAGCATGCAAGCTTCATGCGGATGGATATCTATCAAACAAGGAATTGACCATATTATTCAATATACAAGAAAGAAGATGAAGATATTACTTATCGGTGGCACTGGCACCATCAGCAGCGCCATCACCAGGCAATTAGCAGAAAGCGAGCACGAACTGTGGTTGCTCAACCGTGGAACGAGAAAGGACGATGTGCCCTCGAACGTAAAGCAAGTGATTGCCGACATCAACAACGACGAGGATGGCGTGCGGCAGTTGCTCGACGGCGAGCAGTTTGACGCCGTATGCGAGTTCATCGGCTTCCTGCCCTCTCAGGTGGAGCGCGACATCCGCCTCTTCAAAGGCCGCACCCGCCAGTATGTGTACATCAGTTCGGCCTCGGCCTACAACAAACCCGCACGGAACCACGTCATCACTGAGGGCACGACTCTTGCCAACCCCCACTGGCAATACTCACGCGACAAGATCGCCAGCGAGGAAGTGCTGATGAAGGCCTACCGCGAGGAAGGGTTCCCCGTCACCATCGTGCGCCCCAGCCACACCTACTGCGAGCGCGGCGTGCCAGTGAGCGTGCACGGCACGAAGGGCAGCTGGCAGGTGCTGAAGCGGATGCTCGATGGCAAGCCCGTGCTGGTGCATGGCGACGGCAGTTCGCTGTGGACGCTGACATGGAATGAGGATTTCGCCCGCGGCTTCATCGGTTTGCTGGGCAACCCGAAAGCCATCGGCGAGGCCTTCCAGATCATGTCCGACGAGTCGATTACTTGGAACCAGGTGTATGAGTGTGTGGCCCAAGCCCTTGGCACCACCTTCCGTCCCTACTATGTGTCGTCGTCATTCCTCGCCGACACCTGTCCCGCAGCCTACGACCTTGAGGGCAACCTGTTGGGCGACAAGGCCGTGACCGTGGTGTTCGATTGTTCGAAGCTGAAGCGTGCTGTTCCCGGTTTCTGCGCCACCACTCGTTTCGACGAGGGCGTACGCCGCTGCGTGGCCTACCTGCTCTCCCACCCCGAATTGCAAGAAGAGGATTCCGAGTTTGACGCCTGGTGCGACCGTGTAATTGCCGCTCAGGAGAACGCCAAGAAGGGATTTGAGGTTTGAGGTTTGAGGTTTAAGCTTCGCTTGATTGTCGGCGGTGCCTCGGCATACAGAAAGCAAGCTATCGGATTGTACTATGATTGAGGTTTTAAAATTCAGAAGATATCCGCCTGATCAACTAAATCATCCGCATAACAAAAGGGTTGCACCATTGGAGCAACCCTTTTGTTGTATCTTTGCCAACCTCATGCCTCAAAAGAGACGAGGCTTTTAAGCGTTCTACTAAAAAGACCATATCAGCTACGCAAGAATTCGAGTACCGCCCTATTGAAAGGCTCCGGACATTTGTTCGCCACGAAATGGTCACCCTCAATCAGCACAAGTTGGCTGTCGGGAATAAGGCGAGCAATCAGTCGGGTGTGTTCTTCCTTGATCATGTCATTAGTCCCGGCTATGACCAGCGTCTTCGCCTTGATGTCGGCAAGCGCCTCTGGGGGCACATTCGGGTCATTCACCATTAGTCCCAGCATCTCGGCATTCGACAGGGCCTTCTTGCTCACCCTGGCAAACAAGCGTGCGATTCTATAGCCTATCTCTATGGGTATTTGCGTGGCCCGTTTCACTCCCCACGCATCCAGATTGGCACCATTCAGGATAAGACGGCGCACACACTCAGGATACTTCAGTGCGAAGACCATGGCGATATTCCCACCATCCGAGAATCCCAGCAGATGGGCCTTCTCTATCTTGTGCCCGCTCATGAACGAATGCAGGTCGTCGGCAAATTGCCTAATGGTGAAAGGCGCATTGCCTCTGGGTGTTTTCCCATGCCCCCGGGTATCCAATGCATATACATGGAAATAGCGGGCAAACTCGTCAATCTGCCCATCGAAATAATCGCTGTCCTCCCCATTTCCATGAAGCAGAATCAGCGGCTCTCCCTGTCCTTTCTCTATGTAATGGTGCTGAATGTCCAAAGGCAAAAGGATTATTCACCGATGGTGATGATGTATTCGCTCATGAACGAGGCACCGGGCATCAGATGGTTGATGAAAGGCTTCTCCTTGAACTCACCATTGAAGCCTCGGGGATCGCCCACGCCATACCAGGGTTCGAGACAGACGAAAGGCGCGTTTTTCTGATACGGACTCCAGAAAGCGATGATCGGGCATTTATAGCTGAGCCTCACCGCCACGCTGCCATCAGGATTGAGCAGTTCCACACTGCTTGTCTGGCTATTGTGCAACTTCACCGAGTCGTTGGCGAAGAACTCGTCGTCGAAACAGATGAGGCCGTCCTGCGAAGCGATGGTCACCTCCTCCATCTCCACCGAACCATCGATATGGCTTTTCAGCGCCATCAACTGGTCGTTGTTGTCCACTCGGAGCACACCTTTCAGGGGCTTGCCCGCCTCACAGCCAGGAGCATAGAAGGCCGGATGCCCTCCAATCTGGAAATGCATCTCGCGCTTACCCGTATTCTCCACATGCCATATCACATGAATCTTGTTACCATCCAGGCGGTAACTCACGCCGAGGTTGAACGGGAAGGGATACACCTTCAGCGTCTCCTCGCTCTCGTGCAGAGCAAACACCACCTTGTTGTCCGACTCGGCCACGAGAGTAAACTCAGTGTCGCGGGCGAATCCATGCCGGGGCAAGTGATACTCCTGTCCATCCACGGTGTAGGTATCGTTTTCCACGCTGCACACTATGGGGAAGAGAATGGGCGAACGGCGTGGCCAGTACTTCGGGTCGGCCTGCCACAGATACTCACGCCCATCGCTGTCGACAATACTCTGGAGCTCAGCTCCCATCTCTGCCACCTTGATGGTAAGCTGATCATTTTTTAGTTCTATCATAGGTCTATTGAATTTATGTGATCATTATTGTATGCGGAATAACGAGGAAGCTGACGCAAGATCTCGCACTCAGACATTTGGGTTAAAAAAGATGGTTATTGGAGAAATCACATTCTATTTATCATCCTTCATCATCAAATCCACTGTCAAAAAAATGACTATACATTTGGGTCATCAAAAACAATTGTATATTATTATTTTGATTATGTCTGTAAAGGTGCATAAAAAAAAAACCATAACTATTTCTTTTACTTTAACATTTGCCAATGTTGGCATTTTACGTAAGACAATTTAGAAACTGGCCGATTTATTCAATTATACCTACAGACAAATGCTCAATACTAACAAAACAAGACTGGGGAGAAAAAGTGGTATGCCGTTTTGCTAAATAAAAGAATTTTTAATAATTTTGCAAACCATAATTATACATTAAAAATTTTTAAAACTAAACTAGAATGAAAAAAAGAATTTACAAGAAGCCATTTATGGCAACAGAGGAATTTGTTCCCAACTTCTGCACTTCACCTTGTGATAATGAAAATCTAGAAGCTATTTTTAATGAATCTTCTTTTATCAAACTATTGTTCTATGATGCCAACAATTTTGGACAATATGATAATGGCGAGCTAGTCGTAGACTATAGAAATACGCCTATTCCTTCTTCAATCATCATGAATCCAAACGAGAACTACTTGCCGGAAGGGTTTTATAATGTACAAAATGGAGAATTCATAAATATCGCAACATACAAGGACTATTACAAAAACAGCTCGTATAGCCAAAAGACTAGGCTTCACTTTGTTTTTGGTATTAAAAGTGTTGAAGGTAATTACTACTATTTTAATTCAATGCCGACAACACATGCATTACCACATTCGTAATTGAAATTGACATATAACAGAAAAGTTGTATTACATGCAATACAAATGTAACTAATGATAATTAAATTGTCGAATCCTTGCGTCTTTTATTTATGATCTGTGAAAAATCAATCTTCTTAGCGAAGAACTGTGCTCCTGCCGGCGTAAGATGTTCACAATCCTGACTCATATACTTATGGTCGGGAGTGAAAATCCGAGTCTCACCATTGTCGAGAAGTGACATCTCAAAAAGATTGATGTAATGAGTCCCCCATTTTTTTGCCCATTGTTCATTCAATTCCTTGTATTCCTTATGAGGTTTGAATGATAGGTTATAATAGTCTGGGCGATGACGTTTTCTGTAAACCACTCCATTACTATCACCAAAATTCTTAGTACCAATTCCATAGATACGAGACGATTCTATATTGTCTCTCACAAAGTCCGGGATTTTATCTGGGTCACCAAAAATAAAAACATAGTCAGAATGGCGAATGATTTCTGAGTTCAATCTACTATAATATCTCGCCATTATTAAATTCACACTATCAGCATAATTTGATTCTTTGAGAATGTTGACGAAGTCAGACATGAAACTATTACCAATAGTACAGACATTGTATCTTCCATTATTGGCAAACCCCTTATTAAACATCTTGTAGGTGCGTTTCAGATACCTTGAGTGCATTTTCTTCTCTGCTTCTTTTACAGAAACGCCCAATTCAGGGACATCTCGTACAACACCAGCTTTGGTATAATAATAATATGAGACAGAACTGATAATAAATGAAATAAAGAAGCAGGCTACCAGACATCTATTGGAGGGTTTAATCTTTTGCTCAATTAAAAAATAGGTCAATAATGACAAACAGAAAGTAGCTATTAAGAAAACAATAATGTAAATTAGATCAACTTTATTGGAAAAGAAATATCGTTCAAAAGCAAGTAAAATCTGATGCCATATATATATGCTGAACGACATCTTTCCCAAAAAGCAAATAGGGTTGCTGGCTGAACATATCGACCCAAGCCATTTACTTCCATTTAAATTTACAATCAATATTGACAAAGCAACAACAAGGAGTAGAAGATATTTACGATTGAATATGAGGAAGGAAGTGGAATTGCCTTTAGGAGCCCCAATAGGTATGATTTTAGTTCCCTGACCTAAATAGTTAATATCAAATAGACTGATAACAAAGCAAAATAATAGAAGAATAAAGAACGTATAGTAAAAGAATTTTGTATTAAGAAATGAAAACTTTCCATGATTTTTATTCAAAAGCAAAGCAACCACTCCGCTTAGCCCCATTTCATAGTATCTAGAATGTAAATGATAAAACCTGGATGCATCTGAGGTGGAGGGAAGTAGATAGATAACTAAAGAAACCAAAGAAAGAATTAAAAGGACTGTAATAAATGATTTATCCAAATTAAAATTGAATTTCTTTGCAAAAAATTTGACTATATATAAAAACAAAGGTGTCAATAAATAAAATTCAAATAGAATGCCCACATACCATAAATGCATTAATGGTTGAAAATTCGATCTTACAGCCCAATAGTCTCTAATTGTAATTGCGGAAAGTAAATTGTTGGACATAAGGTTAGATGCGACTATGGTTTCATTCAAGTTTTCAAAGTCATCAGGCAGCATACCCACAAAATAGCCCACCAAAAAACAAACTATAGAAGCTAAAATAATAAGTGGCCAAAGGCGTATGAGACGTTTCCTCAAAAATGTAAAATAGTAAATCATTCCTTTTGAATTAGCAATATTACGGCACAAACTAGGAATGATTAAAAAACCATTAATAACAAAAAATAAATCGACCCCCAGATAACCAGATTGTATGATGGAAGCATGATACAAGACTACAACAATGATTGCCAATCCCTTTAAAAAATCTAAATCATGTCGGTACAGAATATTCTTCATAACAAATAAATCTTAAGTAGTAATAATTGAAATAAATGGTTTTATAATAAAAATGGCCACTTCCCTCAAAAGCATAAATCTCGCAGTTTCACATTCTCTTATTTAGTAAAGTATCCATTTATCGGCCAACCACAGACACTCACGCCTATCGTTGTCAACAATACTCTAGAGATAAATCTGCTCCCATCTCAGCCACTTTGATAGTGAGTTGTGTATTATTAAGTTCCGGCATTGTTAATATGGTTTCGATTTCAGTTCAAGACCAAGGTCACATGAGACCCATTCATAATTGAAATACTGGCCGATACTTCGGGGCGGACTTCAACGAACTCAACACTAATTTCTATTTATACTTTTTGAATGAATAAAGAGAACTGATTTATCCAAAATAGACACTCTTTTTGAGCAGTAATAATCCCTTACAATTTCTAATAACAATTATACTCGCATTGAATGCTGCATATCAGACTTAACTAAATAATTAAACTCGCTCATCATTGATTTGCTAGAATATCGTCATAGAAATCATAGAGACACTTGCGAACATAACTTTGTTCAAAACGTTTGGCAATCAAATCTCGGGCATTATTGGCCATTCTCTCACCCCATTCTGGATTATTAATCATATTCTGCATGGCATCGTAAAGAGCATGTTCGTCCTTAGAAGGAATGATTGTACCATTCTGTCCTTCAATAATGATTTCACGAGAGCCATTGATGTCAGTTACAATAGAAGGCAGTCCCATCGCACCAGCTTCAAGCACGGTATTGGGAAATCCTTCTCTATAACTGGGAAGGACAAAACAATCAGCAGCTGCATAATAGGCCAATAACTCGTTACGACTTTTTCGTCCTACTGCCATTATACCATTCTTCTCATCATCAATTATTATCCGTGAATCATTGCTTATTGGGTCAAGATTGTCCTCAAAAAGACCTACTAACCATAGACGTGTATTCGGATATTGACTGTGAATGCGTTGAAAAGCCTGGCATAATTCATTGACACCTTTATCGCGTACTATCCGTCCCACAAACAAGAAAGTATATATGGAGCTATCACGAAGTGTCTCAGCGATTTTCATCACTTCTGGTTTACGCGAATAATATGACATATCCACTCCACGCACGTTACCATATCCTAATACTTTTAAAGGTTTCTTTGTTATTCTATTATTCAGCAAATCATTTTTCACGCCCTCACCTTCAGGAATGACATGAGTAGCACAACGGCAAGTAATCCGGTCTGTGGTCATCAGAATACGACGTTTTATTCCTGTAGAAGTAGGAAAAACAAGACCTGTGAAAGTATGTACTCGGACCGGGACACCTGTTAGTCTAGCAGCTATCATACAAAGAAGCCCAGCCTTTGGAGTCATGGAATGCACCATTGTAGGTTTCTCCTTACGAAAGATTTTAATAAGTTTCCACAATGACACCAGATCATCTTTTATTGAGATGCGTCTTTCGAAAGGAATTGCTATTGTTTGTATACCTTCACGCTGAGAAACTTCATTCAACGCATCTCCTGGTGAGGAAAGCCCAACCACCTTGTATTTTTGTGACAGTTCTTTGAGCATCCCTTTACAGAACGTATTAAGTGATTGGGGAACCGTGGTTGCTCTAATAATTTTAATCATCATTATGCTTTAAAAAATCATGGATAATGTTAAGGGCCTTTTTCGAGGCATTACCGTACGCAGTAACAAACTTATTTTGAAAACGTTGGGCATATTCTAATATCTCCGGATCATCTGCCCGTTGGATGAGTTCGAGCAGCTGCTCCTCATTATCAGCATAGGGAAGATATTCTCTGATATCGAAATACATACCTCGTTTTTCGGCATATTTATCATAGTCATAACAATAACAAAGCATAGGTTTGCCCTGTATAGAGTAGTCGAAGAAAATACTTGAATAATCACTGATAAGCAGGTCACTGGCTATTATTAAATCATTTAAGTAAGGATAAGTAGATACATTCTTCACAAAGCCATTATCTTTTACACCCATTATTTTTGCCACCTCGTAATGGGCTCGAAATAACAAAACATATTCACTGCCAAGTTTTTCACGCCATTTTTCCAAATCCAATGCGGGTGTCAATATTACATTGTTTCTTTCATCCTTGTCATATTCTCGATAGGTGGGTGCATATAGAATGACTTTCTTTCTCTTCGGAATGCCTAGCTTGCTTTTCTTTTCCTCCCGCAATTTTGAAGAGGTGTTAGCCAATTCGTCGTTCCTAGGCAAACCTATAATTCTGAAACAATCTTTTGGCAAATTTTGAGCCCGCGAAAAAATATCCACATCATATTGGCCTTGTGCCAATCTCAAGTCCGTATAATTTTTAAATTTATACTTCCGTCGTTTTAACCCAAAAGAAACATTTCCCTCATTGATGTCACGTCCCATTCTCTTGATAGCAGACCCGTGCCAAGTGTTCAACAAAAAGGTTTTTCGCCCGGAAAAACGGAGTCCTCGAGTCATACTGCTGTTGGTCACCCAAACTCGTGCTTTTAACAAAGCTTTGTAATAAGCGAATGTGTCAATCTTCACCTTTCCCCCTCGGGGCAAAATATAATTATCCGGGCGGATAAAAGCCCATAATAATCTACACTCATCAAAACGAGAATCCTTCAGCATAGCCTCATAGATAGCCTTTGGACTGTCATCATATTTCCGACCACCAAAACTAACAAAGACTATCATTCTATCATCGGTTTTAACAAAAAATTTCAATCGATTCAAAATAAAACTTCCTATATGGAAATATAGGTTATAAATAGTCTTGTTGTATTTAACACGATTAATAAGTGAAATAGCGTTCATATACATAAATATTAATCAATTTCTTAGCAAATGAAATTGATTTTACTTTCTCCCGGCAAAAGAAGAATTTGACAAAAATACGTGAAAAACACAAAAGTCAAGAATTTAAAAGGCAATATGGAGGCTGATTGAGATACATATCCCTAATCAGCATATCATTTCCATTTTCGTCTATCACGTGTATCCGCTTGACAGCCTCCTCAACTTTTTGCTGCAACTCAATATAATCGTTAGCAGTAATAAACACACATCCTATCCTATCACCGCTTGAAGAAGGCGGATTCTTCTGCACTCCCATAGGCGAAGTTGGAAGAAACTCGTCAATCACACCCTCTTCTATCAACTCATCCAGACCTGTTATGTCGCACAATTTACCACCCTTTACATAAAAATGGCATTTCGAATAGCATAATCCCCTGTTAATAATAGGTGGAATTTCTGGTCTCATTCCAAGCATCGACATAGCACACGCTCTCAGGACATTAAATCCAGTTACATTTTGTATCGTCTTATACTTGGAACCACCACCCAGTCTTGCCGAATATTCCAAGATGTTCACCTTGTCGCCTTTCACAATAGCCTGGATGAGCAACGGGGTGTTCTCCAAATGGTAGGCTTTCGCAATCTTGTTGGCGATTATATCAAGCTGTTTTCTAGCATTTTCGGTTAAGTATGGGGCAGGAATTACACTCTGGTAAATTACGGATGTGATGTTTTCACTGGCCTTATATTTGTTTGACTGAAGTTTGAGCACCTCCGCTGCATTTCCATCAAGAACATAATAGTCACAACTGATCTCTTCGCCTTCATTAAACTCCTCCAGGATAATAGTACCAGAGATGCTAAAATGCTGAGCCTCCTTTGCTTTTTCAAGCAATTCGCTTTTATTGAAAATCTTCCTCACGCCTTTTGAGCCATTAGAATCAGCTGGTTTTACGATAAGTGGGTATTCCAAACCACTATCATCCAACTCCTCAACAGAAGAAAAAGTCTTAAAGCGAGAAGTAGGTATGCCGTTCTCGACCATCACCTTTTTCATGTTTTTCTTGTTGGTCAAGTTGAGGATTTGCTCTTTCGTCAAGTAGCACGGCAAACCTAACTGCTCCGAAACGATACCTACTGTTAGCAAGGGTTGGTCTCCACAAGCTGTCATGATGTAATCAGCTTGCTCTTCAATTGCCACCTCTCTCACCTTATCAAAATCCATGGTACTAATAGGTAACATTTTGTCGGCTTCTTTCGCGGCCAGTACGTTTGGGTTCATGTCAAGCAATATAATATACACATCATTTATCAAAGTTCTCAGTTCTCTGATAAATGCCGCTTGGTCATGGCCTCCGGCCAATACAATTATTCTTGTCATGATTATTTATTTTTTTGTTAAAAACTTCTGAATTGAACTAACGACTTCATTATGGCAGATGCTCAATTTGGGCATATCCGATCGTATCCCTTGTCGAACACGCACATCTATAAATGAAAGATGGTTTCTTCGGGCAAAACTCCTTAAGCATTCCTGGAACATCAGTTTGTCGTTGATAAATGTTGGAACAGTAAGATAGCCACATGATTTTGCTATTGTGGTAAGGTCGATCAATTGACCAGATGATGGTTGTCCTCCAACTGACTCGTTTACGCCGTTATTCAGTACGATATGTATTAGATTCTGTGGTTGATAACGGCCGTTGGTAGCCAAACTGCCCATATGCATCACCACAGCCGCATCGCCGTCGAAGACAACTATTTGTTTGTCAGGAGCCCCCAAGGCCAATCCTAATCCAACAGAAGAGAGATGTCCCATAGCTCCAACATTTAGGAATTCATGATTGTGTGCAATACCATGAATGGCAAGTTGTTCGTGCAATTCACGAGTTGCACGCCCTGTTGTTGCCAGATAGATAGCCTTGTCGCCCAACACATCGATGGCTGCCGAAATGGCTTCCTCACGGCTCATCAAACTGCTCTCCGGATAAACTTGATGCTTCACCTTCTGCGCCAAAATGCCTTTTTTTACGATGAGGGCCACGGGCGAAGATATGATCTTTGCCATGTGGTATGCCCATTTGAACTTTTCAACTACCGTATCATCACTGTCCAATATCTGGTATGGTATATCCATATTATCCATCAACACCGTGGTCAGTTCGCCCTGCTTCTTGTGCTGCACATGGTCTACAACATCGGGATCCCCCCTCCAGCCTATCACCAATATCATTGGGATAGAATAAACACAATGATGGGTCAAGGACAAAAGCGGATTTGTAGCATTTCCTATACCTGAATTCTGCATATAAACCAAAGGAATACAGCCTGTAGCCATATAATTGCCGGCCGCAATGGCTATCGCATTCCCCTCATTGGCTGCCATGATATGCTGGCCCTGATCCGCATTATTAGTCAGGTACAAACAAAAATCATTGAGCAATGAATCGGGTACACCTGTATAGAACTTTATCCCGATTTCTTGTAGTGAGTCAAATAGTTGATGTAGATTAACCATTATTTACAAATTACCAATCATATTAGAAACTAATACATTTTGCTGACAGATCTTCATGTAGATTTCTTCGGAAGTTAACTTGTCAACATTTCCATAGGACATCAGATTTGAATACCGTTCATAGAATTCAACATCAGTGAGAGGGTTTTCCGGTTCTCCCTTGGGATAATCCACCCTTTCTGAAAATGAACCTTGATGGGTTGTAACCATCACTATGGCACTTTGTTTTTCTGGGAAGATGGCGCTTAAATCGTCATCTGCCATGACTACCACCTTTTTTGTCAGTTCCTGAATTCGCTTGTCTGCAAACACTTTATCTGAAAACTCTTGCAATCCAGCCCTGCCATAATCCAATGCCACGGCAGTGCTGTAGGGGATGCTCATTTTTGCAGAGTAGATGCTTTCTATTTGGGTATGGTCGTGACCCGAAACCGCTAGACTGTAGGTCTTGATAACGATACGCACTACTTCATCGCTTTTTATACCATACTTATTTCGCAGATGAATGGTGGCCTCTACAGACGGATGCGTGTAACGGCACGATGCGTAAGGTTTTGTATAGCTTTTCATGATGGCGTACGTGCCATTATGCCACACATGCTTGAGTTCTGTGTTTTCATCGCCTGTCATCATTTTCAGGAAACCACGATATCCCCCCAATGGGTCGGGATGTCCCTTGAAGCCAGATTTTGCAAGCTGCAAACTGGTGAGTGAGAGCAAAGCAGTTTTTGCTACATTGTATGGTTTGAGTTCCGAACCATCGTCCAATACCTTTAACATACCAGAGGCGGCGACACAGGCTGTGGCGAAGGCCTGAAAACGCTCTTCCTCAGTGAAATCGAGCATATATGCAGCCGCCAACGTCGCGCCCAGCATTCCACAGGTACCTGTAGCATGGTAGCCTAAAGCCTTGTGCCTGGGTTGTATTGAGACCGCCATGGTAAAAGAGGCCTCGTAACCAATGATGGCAGCCCTCAGCATCGCATCGGTTTCCGTCTGATATCTTTGCGACAAAGGTATAAGCAAAGAGAAGATGGGAGCCCCCAAATGGATGATACCTGAATTGGTGCCATCGTCGAAGTCGAGCGCATGGGCATTTAGTCCATTAAGGAAAACGGCTTCTTTCAAGGCAAGCCTTGTATGCAGGCCGATGGCATTGAACTGTCCTGACTCGGGTAGGGCAAAACCGAAGTAGCCCTTCATCTTTTCTTTTTGGAATTCTGCACCTGCACAGGTCACAGCCAGATAATCCAACAGCGAACGCCGCGCCCTTGACATAACTTCCTCAGGAATGTCACGACGGGCAACCATATCTATATCGGAAAAGAACTGCTGAGATATATTCATTTCATGCACTTGCCAATCAGGCCACTAAAAAATTTAAAGTAAGCGGGGCTATCGGGTTTAGCCATTTCCCATGCCACATTCATTGCCTCGATGATATGGTCGGGCAAACAGCCTCTCTCTGCAGCAGCCATATTCTGTTTCATCTGTTCATGACGAGACGCACCAAGCAATATGCCGTCTCCTTTAGAGGAGTCTAATAAGGAATGGAAACATAGCCAGCGGTAAGCCGCCTCCACCATCGGGATATTCTCAGAGGCACACGCAGAGCGAATCTCGTCTACGGCATCGAAATAAGACTGTTTCCAATATCGTTTCCGGTAACTCTCCAATCGTGCGAACCGTCCTGGCTCCGGAGCCGCATCATAATTCTTATGCTTCCCCGTAAGCAAACCTCCAGCCAAAGGATTGAAGGCATAGAAGCGCATCCCCACTGAGCGGATGGCAGGAAACAGTTCGGGCTCGACATTGCGGCACAATGCATTGTACATGCCCTGATAGACAGTTGGGCGGGGACAACCGATCTTGTCGCATTTGTAAGCAATCTCGACAACCTGCCAGGCAGGATAGTTGCTCAGGCCCAATTCCTTAACAACACCCTTGTCATGCAGCTCTGCATATGTCTCCAAAGCCTCATCCACCGGAGTCTTACCGTCGGGAAAATGGAAATAGAGCAAATCCACCTTCTGTCGTTTCATCCTGTTGAGCGACTCCGAGAGTTCCATTAAGATTGTCTGGCGATCAAGTTTACCTGTAATGCGCGGATGAACTTTTGTGGCTATTTCATAGCTATCGTTGTCGATAGAAGGAAGGATTTCGCCCAATATGTTCTCGGTGGAGCCACCATTGTACACATATGCCGTATCAATCTCGCGATTGCCGGTTTGCAAGAATTCCACCACCATATTTCGACTTGCCTCCAAGTCGAGTTGTGGACCGAAATTCATAGTTCCCAAAACTATCTTCATCTCTTCCTATTCCTTTTCACCCAAAACAAGCTTCAGCACCGAATCTTCATTTTTGATGACCCCGTAAACATTGGCCCTGGCCACAATTTTTTCTGCCCATCGGTGATGCGGACCTATCTCATTCATCTTGCCGCCACCCTCACTCTTTATCACGCCACCAGAGGTGTTGAGTATCTGTACAGCATCATTATATTCCTCCTCCACCACAGTAAACATAGCGTTGACGAACTTTGCATGGGTTGGATGGATGATGGTTTTTCCTACGAATCCGTTGGCACGGTCAAGCATCACTTCTTTAAGAAGGCCATCAATGGCAGGATTCACTATCGACTCACCCTTGATGAGAGCACTGTGGAAATTGCGCTTGATTACATCGTCGATATCATCATCCTTATAAGCACGGAAATATTCCCAAACGGCAGCGCTGACACTATAGTCGCAATACCTGTTGAAGAAATTCAGGATATCGGAAAGTGCGTCACGCACAGGCAAAATATCATATACTGTGGAGTTAATTCCACGGCGCACACCAAACAAAGACGACATATCGGTACCGCCTACACGAATGTTGAGTATCAGGTCCTTATAAGGTTCCAGAATGTTTCGTATCAGAAGAAGTTCCTGGTTACGGGTCTCGCGGAAAGCACACTCATGACCTTCAAGGATAGGCATGCCATAGAGTATTACACCAAGTCGTTTATTCACCTCGACAAGTGTCTTCAACACCCCGAGTGCATTTCGGCTATTGAATTTAGGGAAATTAAATCCAGTCAAGACAGACGCCTGCTTGGCGGTGAGGCGTGCCGCAAAACTCTTGAATTGTTCAGGATTGCGCACACGGACAAAAATCAAAGGAATATCATCGATGCTCAGACAACCTTCCGCTATCTTGTCGGCAAAAAAATCCATGTGGTCGAGAATGTTTTGCTCGGCTGCTGGCAAATCCTCTTCCTTGATGGCATCTTCGCAGCACATGACAAACGAGGTGACATCAAGTTGCCGTGCGACTACTTTGTCCTTAATGTCCTTTGTCCCGGGCATATAAAGTGTCGCGCCAAGACAATACTGGAGCGTGTCGCGGTCGGTATATTTGTTGAATTCGATTGGGGCCTTGACGAAATTGAAATCCTTATTGTATAGATGCTGTCTCATTTTCTTATTTATTTAGGTGAAACGATGGCATCGGGGTAATACTCATCAATGACACGTTTAACCAGAGCCACCTGCTTAGCACGCTTCTTGGCGTCGGCTTCAGTAGTATCCCAACTGTGCGTAGCTGCCACAGAGCCACCTGTTTTAAGATATATGGGAGCAGCCACACGGATGAAATCAGGCACCTCGTAGTGGCGGATAAAACCACCCGTAGATTTAGGATTCTCAGTATGGATATCAATGGGAATATCGATGGCTGCACGAATGGCAGAGAGCATTTGGAGTTGTATGTCACGAACAGGATTGAAGGAGTTGGCACCGTTTTCCTCCAGCATTTTTGCTGAACAGGGATTGCCATGTCCGGTATGAGCAGAAACCTTAAAGCGTACGTCTTTGGGCAAGAATCCGTCGTTGCGCATCTTATTCATCAGCCACAACTGCCCCTCATCGTAAACCATAAACGAGCGCACACCAAGTCTCACAGCCCTGCGGATATCCTCTACGGCACGGATTACCTGTTCCTGTCCTCTCAAACGATACCCCATTCTCACGCCCTCTGGAGTGTTGACAGAGGCACTGGTGTCGATGGTGGCGCGGGGGCCTGTTGCCAGCAAGAGTTCCACCTTCCATTTTTGTGCATATTCAAGCATCTGCTCAATCTCACTGTCAAGCAAGCGCATGATACCCTGTGTTTGAGTGACCCGATGAATCTGGATACCATAATTATCTAACTGTTCCAACAACGCTTTCATTGGGCCAGGACCTTGAATTCCAGGAACTTCGAAGCGATATTGTCCCCCATCAGCAAAACGCTTTTCAGAAGTTGGAAGCGAATACAAGTCACCTGTCGGCAGTCCAATTTTTGCCAAATAATCTCTAGTTTCTTTCATGATGACAAGTGGGTAATTATATTATAAATTATAACAATCAAAGCTTGATATTATTGTCTAAAACATCAGAAACCGCAATAAAAAACTGTTCAATTGTGTCCATTGAATCCGATAGCGCCAACTTTTCCACTATTCGAATTAATGTCTTTTCGACGAAGGATATTAACTACCGTCATATAAACAATTTTCAAATCAAGCCACAACGAAACATGGTCTACATACCATACATCCAATTCGAATTTGCGTGTCCATGAAATCGCATTACGGCCGTTTACCTGTGCCCATCCCGTGATACCAGGACGTACATCATGGCGTCGAGCCTGCTCTGGCGAATAAAGGTCAAGATATCTTATTACCAATGGACGGGGACCTATCATCGACATGTCGCCCTTCAACACATTGATAAACTGTGGCAACTCGTCGAGAGAGGTTTTACGCAATAACGCACCGATTTTAGTGATTCGTTGCTCGTTGGGCAGCAGATTTCCCTCCGAATCCTTCTCATCAGTCATCGACTTGAATTTGATGATGCTAAATAGCTCACCATGCAATCCCGGGCGTTGTTGATAAAAGAAGACACCTGCACCTTTATTGGCAAAGTGCAACCATAGGCAAATGACCAAAAGGATGGGCGACAACAATACTAAAATAACTAATGACGCGATGATATCGAAAACTCTTTTAAAGAAATATCTATACATGCACTTATCCAATTAAAAATTACAGTATTACAGTGGCCCTTCGTGGTTCGAAACAGCAGCAAGGACGTAGTGCCACTATGCGAACACCTGAGGCCCGTTGTGGCCCAATCTTGGCAAAAGTGGCCAAGACGCTGCATTTGCCACCAAGACCAAGAGCGCCAACATTGGCTTCGTTCACGCGTTCGGTTATGTTACGCTCGAAAACAGACTGCTCGTTGAAGTTTCCTTTTGCCATGGCCTCCATCATCAGTGACGTAGCCTCAAACTGCGAGCGCCCTATCCCGATGGCCAATGTGCATGGAGAACATCCTAATTGGCTTACTGCAGGTTGGGCACGATTAACAATCTCTTCAATTATAGCTTGTACACTATGTTTATGAAAAACTCTTTGGGTAACGCCACGAATCGCAGGCCCGCCTCCCAACATCATCACAGTTAGTCGTAGCACATTCTCTTCAACAGATTTTATAATTATAGGAGATGGAGCCAAGGCTCCAGGATCGTCATCTAATCCTCCCGATTGGTCGATTCGCTGCATATCGTCGCCTTTGATGGCCATCGGACGGCCCGGAAGACGCCGTAGCCCCAAAGCAATGCCCGCTTGTATTTGCTGAAGCAATTCTCCGGTAACATATTTGTTAGGTCCTACTTCCAAGAACAAATGAGGTATGCCAGTATCATCACATAACGGACTATGTCTATCTTCTGCCACCAGCGCATTGTCGAGCAACTGTCGCATCACCCAGCAGCTATTCGAATTATCCTCATTGTCGATGGCACGACGATATGCCTCTTTCTGGTCTTCACGGAATGTGGAACCCGCCCTGACCAGGCATTCTGCCACTTTGTCTATTACACTACCCATAAATACTCTCTCCTTTAGCAGCTGCTATGATTACCTGATAATTTTCCACTTTTATACGATACAATGCCTCCATTCCCAATTCGGGAAATGCCACGCACTCACGCACAAGAGTCTGACTCTCCAAAAGCGCAGTGACTGGGGGAATTATGGCAAAAACCGAATTGTACTGGTTAAGCATACTTATCGTCTCTGGCTTTATCGCTCCTTTTCCAAGATGCATCTTTATGCCCGCGGCAGATAGCGTAGCGAAACTATTTTCTATTTCAAGTTTGTTGCTTGAAGTCGGACCGACACCAGCAGGACTTACTGCTGTATGAAAAATCACCCCACCCCTTAGATCAATTCCACGCTTGTCCCACGTTCCATCATTTATCTCATTACAAATCTTTGGAAGGACAGCGTCACGACCACAATATAAATAACCCGAAATACTGACAATATCACCGACATTCAGCTCTGAGATTGTCTTTTCATTAAAAGGAACCTCTAAATATTTCATTTTATTTAATTCTTTTAAATCGTTTTCTTACTATTTCTGTGATAAACTGTTTTTCAGATTGTGTAGTTCCTATCAAATACACAACTATAACGGACATGAAAACAATAAGAATACTTGAAACAATAAAATTAAGATTTAGTTTAAATATACAAATACTCAAAAGAATGGAAATACTTGAGACAACAAGTACAGGGGAAATAATATTTCGTATATAATTCAATAGTGTAAAATGAACAAGTGAATTTGCATAATAAAACCGATAAAGGTATGCACAGAAATTCACAATCAATTTAATTACAAACACCAAAACTGGAGACCCGCCCAATCGCATAATAATATAACACAAGGGCAAATTGCTAAAAATAATCAAGCTGACCACGATTTGGTAAGTTTTTATTCTACCTGATGCCTGTACGGTCTTCCATAGTGGTTCTGCCAACGTATCTATCAACAATGTCAAAATTGTCAACCTGCAAAATTCTATCGTGTAAAACGGTATCTCCTTCAGCCACAAGTCAAATATGTCCTCTGTATAGATTAATACAGGAAGACAAATACAGAACATTAAATAATATGATAGTTTCGATACTTTATAGATAAGGTTTTTCAATTCGATGAAATTATTCTTGGCATATGTTTTGACTAAGATTGGATTGAATGCAACTTGAAAGTTGGCAATCAGGCTATACACACCTCTACTCACCTGACTACTCACACCTGCAGAAGCATTCACGACGACACCACAAAAAGAATTCAAAACCAAATTGACCAATGCTTTCGTTGACATATTTGCCAAATTTCCTAATAGACTGTAAAATGAAAATTGAAATAATTCATTGAATATATTTTTATTCCATTGATATTTGAATTTTGAAATCGGAAAATGCTTATTACAATAAGACTTATAAATAAAGGTGACAAAAAATGACACCATTAAGTTCAAACATCCATACAGTATCAGTTTATCAAAATTGACTATACTCAATAAATAAACTACTAACAGTTTCAATACAACATCCATTATGCTGACATATGCATAATAATCCATCTTTTCGTATGCGATTATGCATGCATTGTAAGGCGTGCGAATGATGCGCGAGAATGTGACAAGAGATACAATATGTATCATCCAGAAAGCAGCCCCCATACGGTCTGCCGGTAACGACATTTTGTTGTATAAGAACCAAAGGCCGACAAGTTCTATCAATATAACTGAGAATAATCCGATGATGAAATGAATGAGCAAACTTTGTGAGAAGATTAATTTTACATTATCAATTTCATTCTTTCCGAGATAAAAATTCAAAAATCGCTGTACTGCCGTCACCATGGCATTATTGACATATACAAACATTACGGCAACGCTGCCTAAAGTATTATATATACCATAATCATCAACACCCAATTTGTCAAGAACTACTCGAGTGGTGTAGAAAGTAATGGCCATAGTCAAGAACAACCTGAAATACAGGAACAATGTGTTTTTGGCTAGCCTTTTATTTGTACTTTTATTCATCAGTATTCGTTAAATCGAAAGATAAATCATATTACGTTCGTATCATATACAATACAAATGTAACAACAAATGCATTTCTGAGAAATATCTATTGATATCTTTTTATTATTATAGCAGGCACCCCAGAGACAGCTACATTACTGGGAACATCTTTAATAACAACCGAATTAGGTGCAACCACAACATTGTCGCCAATGACGACTTTTCCAATCACTTTGGATCCTATTGCAAGCCTGACATCATTACCCAGAACTGCGCGGTTTTCGTTATCTCCTTTCTTCCCTATAATGCAACCTGACGAGATAGTTAAATTTTCACCTATTTTCTTGCAATTTACGATTATTCCACCCATTGTATGTACGATACGAACTCCTGGACCACAAACATTTAGACCAATATGTATCCTATAACGATAACCAACCCTTTTAAGATGTATGCGCCATAAAACATAAACAAAAGAATGGAATGGACTCTTTTTACGGTTATTGCAAAGATATTCACATGTTCTTAATATACGTAAATATCGTATACATCGACTAGATTCTGCCCCTGTAAGGAAACCACTCCAATAACCAATCCTGCTGGTTTTATATCTTTGAAAATCTCTTTGTTTATAATAATTTAAATCTTTGACTGTCTTTATCATACTCTTTATATATGAAAAATATCGAAAGTTATGTGAGATTCTGGTTAGTATTATTCTTGTTAATTAACTATTTAGCCCCGATTTTCTCCATAACGAAATCAGCTACTCGTTTTGCGGAGTTGCCATCACGATGAATTATTACTTTTTTGCACATCTCCTGGCGTGCTTCACTCTTTTCATCTTTTACGTCAACAACCACGTTCTGAATAAAATCACATAATTCTCCAAAATCAGCTACATGATCTGTAGTCTTCTGGAAAATACTATCCACATCGTAAGCAAAGCCTTCATCTTTTAACCACTCTTCTTTATCATCAACCGTCACTGCTATAGGTCTATTAAGAAGGAGATAGTCGAAAAAGACAGAAGAATAATCTGATATAAGAGCTTTAGACTCCGCAATAACCTGATATAGCTGAATACCAAGATTAGCCAAAGTCTTGTCACTTATTATATGAATATTCGATAGACTAATTCTTTTTAACGTTGAAACATCTTGTGAAGGATGTGGTTTGAAAATGACATGAAGATTTAATTGTTTTAAGAATTTGTTAAAATCCAATATCATTTCCTCATTATATAATAGGGGTATACCCATACTATTATATTTACTACTGTTGACATCTCTCGACAAATTGTTTACATTTTTTCTAAAAGTAGGCAACCAAATTAGGAAATCACCTTTTACGCCAATTGTTGATAATTGTCGGGAAATGTCGTTTTTTGCAAATAACCAGTCACATCTTGGGAAACCCAAATATACCAGTTGATCAGTACTTGCCTCTGACTCGGAACATGTTATATCATCAAAAAAATGTGATTGAACATTAAAAAAATCAACATAAGGACCTGCGCAATAATTATGTTTCTTCGTCTTTTTAATTTTGCAACCATGACTCAAAAACAAGCTTAACTGGCTGTCTCGAGCTTTCTTCATAGGGCGATATCTATTGCAAGAAATGAATGCCCTTGAGCATGATTTATACCAATACCATTTAAAAATATTAAACAGATTGAATTTATTAAGATTATAAGTGAAATCTACTCCATCTGGAACAGGACTATTGTCAGCAACTAACCACACCATTTTATAGTTGGGTAAACGCTTGCGAAGTTCTAGAAAGACAGGATATGTATTACAAGAAAAACTAGGGTGACTTTCAAATACTAGAATATCTTTCAATGGGAATCTCAAATATATTCTCATTAAGATTTTTAATAAAATACTTTTCATGATAAATAATATTACTACATCTTATTGATACGGATTCTGTATCGCTACAATATCTAGTGAAAGAACTAAACAATCAGAAAAACATGATAGAAATAACATACGTGTCATCAGTCTAAGTAACTTAGTCGCGTTAACATTGTAAATCGGATTACGAACGCCCCCGTACAAAAAACGAGAAAAACATTCAAAACATACAGGTGTATTGGAGGATTTATTTAGCCAAGGATTTCTGATAAAAGGCTATGCATTTAACCTTTAATAAAAACTTTGTAATAATCCTCCAATACACGGGTTATAGCGCTTTGTCCATTCCAAAAGGGGAATAAAAATTTCGACAGATAATAAAAAGTAAAAATAGTTGAATATTTAGTTAAACATAGAACTGTACTGCACTCTAAAGGACTCTAACAATTTTATAAGGGTTCTGTCAAAAGAATAGACTGGCGTCCAACCGAGTCCTTCTAGTTTAGTTGGATCCATTAAAGTTACGCCTTCTTTGCGATATCCCATGGAAGTTCTATCATCAATAATATCAATAACTAATTTGACTTTATTTCCATCTATATCTATTAATTTTTTGGCAATATCCTTAATGGAAAAAGCATTATCACGATTAGTCAAATTGTAGGCATTCCCATTGTCGCCATTAACTAAAATATAGAGAAAAGCAGAAGCAGCATCATCAACATCAAGGTAATTTCTAACAGTACCTCCAGTTGACTTCATTACAATATTGCGCCCCTCTACAACACAGCGAGTAAATTCAGCAAAGAATCGTGGGTCATCATAAGAAACACCAGCTCCAAACGTTGATGTCAGTCGACCACTATATACATTAAAACCAAATTTTGCAGAATAAGCAACTAACATAGATTCACATAATCGTTTCACCTCTGCATAACTATTTCGTAAGGACAACGGGTTTAACGAACATGGATGTTCTTCACCGATAAGATTATCTTCATTTATTTCGCCATATACTTCATAGGTAGAGGCATATACGAACCCTTTACAATCATGGGTAGCTGCATATTCTAATAATTGCTGTGTTCCAAATATGCCCGTATCAAATATCTTCACCGGATCTTTTAGATGCATCTTTGACCCCCCAGATATTCCCGCACAATGGATGATGTAATCTGCTTGATGATCAAATGAGATAGTTTGTGACGCAGAAAAAAACTCAGGAATTAAATCATCGCGAGATGTAATCGCAGCGTAGACATTGTTAAATTTTTCTTGATTACGATATAAAGGTATAATTTTGATTGATGCATCAAAATCGTTATTTAAACTTATCAAATATCGGACTATGGCAGAGCCTATCAATCCAGTTGCGCCACTTACTATAAAGGTCTTATTATGCAGTTTAGCTGCAAGATAAGACTTTTGTTTTATCAAAAGTTCGCTGTTCATTATTTCGTTTCTTTTTGCTTATTGAGAATGTATTCACTGAAATCAATATCCTCAAGTGTTGTTATTTTCAGATTACTAGGACGACCTAATGAAATACGAACATCAATATTTCGGTTGACAAATAATTGTGAAGTACCAGTAAGTGCTAATAATTCATCCTGAGAGTAGGAGTTTATAACCTCATCAAGCAAATCCATTGTACAACCATGAGGAGTCTGTGCATAGAATAGTTTCTTGCGATCGTATGTAGACGTTAAGAATCCTTCTCGACCTGAATAATAGGTTGTGTCTGCACTTGGAATTGTCGCCATAGCGACACGGTGCAAGCGTGTTTCTTTAATGCAGTCTTCCAGAATATCTTTAGTGACAAAAGGACGAACAGCATCATGTGAAAAGACCATATCTTCGGAACGAACACCATGTTTTTCCTTTATATCTTTTATCACATTTAGAAAAGAAAGCATTCGTTCCTTACCACCACAAACAAATCGGAATAATTCATTTTTATCAGGAAAATAGGTTCTAATCAACTCTTTTGTGTGTTCAAGCCACATCTCATTAACAGAAATGTAGATGATATCAAAAAGACCTGAACGTACAAAAACATCTACTGTTTGTATAAGAATTGGCTTACCACCTAATTCTAAAAACTGTTTGGGCACTTTTGAGCCAACGCGTGCGCCCTTACCTCCTGCTAAAATTGCTGCAAAAATCATAATTTTAAAGTATTAAATTAATTATAAAATTAACAAAATGAATTGTATATAAAATATCATACAAACAATTATTGTTAACGAAAGAATTATGTTAAATAATTAGATTCATATGAACTAGTTCCAATAATATGAAAAACTCAAAATTTCGATAAAGAACTATTTGATGATTCCTTAATCGTTAGCATCTAAAATAGACTTCATCAGGAAAGAATAATTTCAAAGAAAGAGTTCACTTCTAAAATCATAATATCATGGCTTTACCTCGGCTAAATATATAGGAAATGAGATGAATGGATACGATAATCATATGGCCATTATTGTGAAAGAATGAAATCGATTAAAAACTTAGGAGAAAAATCACCTTTATAATGATAATCAACATCATCATCTTTCTTTATCCATTCTACATCAATGTCTGATAATGATGAAAATATTCTCATGTAACGACTGTCATAATAGGGAAATTTGACTATTTCTTTATTGTTAGTCAACAATTTCTTGTTATAACATACAGCTTCATAATATCTTAACGAAGGACCGCTTTGACTCCCTCTCAAAACTTCCAAAATTGCCCTACTATTTAACATTGCAAACAACGTGTCTTTATAAGGAAGTCTCTTTTTGTTTAAATGTACTCCAATGGGAACAGAAGGTGTTAATTCAGAATACAGGCAGAAGTTGAAATCACATTTACATCCTTTATCCGTTAAAGTTTTATATAAAGACATATATAAATCCTCTCGATCTGGAGACAATGTGGAAATTAAAAACAAATCGTTTTGGGGTTGGTTTATTATAGGTAATTTTTTTAATGAATAATAACAGAATGATAAATAGTGAATGTTGTATTTATCAGTATCATTCTTGTCAAAAGAATAAATATGGTCCCATTCTATTCTTTCCATATTTGATTTTACTTTCTTCATAGCCCTAACAGAAGAATCTAATGTATTGATTAGGAATAGATTAGGTAAAATTCTCTTTTTCCTACATTTCTTAACAATTTTCAAAACCATTGAATCCGCCAATGCTAAATCCAATACTATCACTTTACTGATAGTTTTTACGTTTTTATTAAAAATAGAAAAGTCATACCATATTTCTTTAAATGGTAAAGTTATAACTCTATTTATTCTTTGACTTAGATGTAATGATCTGATTTTTTTTAAGAGGTTTCCATTTATTGGCTTTAATGTTAAATTAAAGAGAACCACCCGTTCATCATCTTTCAAATCATCCCACAATCCATAATCAACGTGAAGAGGAGGATATATTAACAATACTTTTCCCATTCCTTCAACACGTTTAGCTTGTTCTTCTACAATTTTAGAAATGATAAAATTACTTTGAAGCATAATGAGAGAAACAAAAAAATGAATTAACAACCAAATTACAAGAGTTATGTAAATCGTTCACTCCTTAACAACAAATATGTGGGAAATATGATTATCTGCATAAAAATGAAGGCTATCTAAATGCTTTTATTCCCTCCAAAAAAAACTTCCTTACTGAGAAAAAGCATTTCATCAAAAATAACTTATTATGTAAACCAAGAATACTAAAGCAGATTTTGCTCGATTTTCCGATCATATCTTTACGACCTATTCCCATCCGTGTTATTACACTAATGTGATTCAAATAGTCTTTTTTCTGCTTTTTTGACAACAACTTTGAATTAACAATATTTCTGGTTACAAATCCAGAAATATATCTATTGGTCAGAGTATAATATAATTGAACTGGCACATTCAATCCCTGATTCTTCATTTTTTGAATGTCGTTAACAATTTGGTCAAATACTTGAATATAAATATTCATCCTATCTTCTCTAACATCAATGTGCAAAGCAGAGCCAACTCTTTGTCTATAATACATAGTCACATCTTCAACAACTGAAATACTATTCGCTTTAACGATGGTTTGAAAGACGAAATAGATATCTTCGATTATTGAATGCTCAGGGACACATCGTATATTATTGTCAATTAAAAAAGACTTTTTGAATAATTTATTCACAGTTCCAAGAGGATAGAAGTCTGTATGATTTCTACGCATACATTCAGCTATCGCATAAGGACTTTTAATTGTATCACTTTGATATTTATAAGGATTCTTGTTAACAGTCACCGAACCATCTGGATTCTCAGTAAACTTTTCTAAATCCCCCATCACCAAATCTACATCAGTTTCTTGTATCTTCGCATACAAGATGGACAAAGCATTTGCCGAAATATAATCATCTCCGTCTACAAAAAAGATGTATTTTCCTTTGGCATTATCTATTCCATTATTTCTTATGACGGCCGTGCCCTTATTAGTTGAGCTACTTACTATCCTTACTTTATATCCATTGGGATGATGCTGGACTATTTGTTGAACAATGCTCATACTATTGTCTGTTGAGCAATCATCACAAACAAGAACCTCATAATCTTCAAAATCTTGATTAAGGACCGACAACAAGCACTGTTCTATATATTGTGCTACATTGTATGATGCTATAGCTACTGAAATCTCACACATAATAATAAAACGACAACTATAATTAATTAATATCCAATATACATACTAGAAAGTATGTTTTAATTTTCGTTCTTTCTATGGGTCTATTGCATGCGATCGCCATAAATAAGAATGGTAATAAGCACAAAGCTTCTGAGAAACCAGACAAGGCATAATAATATCCACATCATCACCGCATGGTAAAAAACCATAGTGAAGAACGCACCAATCATAAAACCTTCTACATGGATAAAATTGATATTATGATTTTTGCTATGCGATCTATTTCATTCAAAATATGGGAATCAATCTTCCAAACTACTTTTCCTTTGTCCAAAACATGAATTATTTCTAATGAAATATTCATAAGATTATCGATTTAATCATAAAACATCTCAGATATGTGTTAAATTAGTTATTATCAATGCTTTCTGCTAATATGTGTTCGACAAGTGAGTTTCACATTAGCTCATCATTACTATCATCTAAATTACCTTAAAATCCCAATCATCTTTTCTTTGTAAGGAGTATCGGGATCCCAAAGCATCATTGTATGATTAGAATCAGATTTTACAAAAACAGAGTAATCGCCAAATTGCTGTCTCAGAATTAAATCATACTCTACAGGACAAGATATGTCAGTAAACTCAAATGGCATGTCAACATTATCCCTATACCATTCTTTCTTCCAAATCCACTTACGATTGAATCCAGAAAAAGGCAACAGACCAACCTCATCATAATGATTGGCAATACCACATGCTTTGAGAAAATGACGGCAGAGCCCCTTATGATCAGTGAACAGACTAAAAATCATCCAAAATACAATAAAAGGTAACATAAACAATTTTAATTTCCCTTGACGTTGTGACTTCTTCCACATCTCATAGCCTGCTATTGGCAAAATCCAGAAACGCCTCAACAATTTTTGTCTAAACAGTCGAAAAGTCCCTTTTTCAACACCAAACATCGGAAAGATATCTATGAAACAGCCACAATTGTAGTTTTCATCTGCTATTTCATAGTCAAATTTGGTACATCCTGTCGTCTCAGAATTCCTGATTCTTGCCTTACTAGGACCGAAGCCAGGCTCGGTATTGAAGTCTTGAAAAAAGTAAGGATGTTTGAGTTCTTTAGGAGCAATTTCACAAAAACGAAAATAATCATCAGCCATCATCACTACATCAACATCATCGTCCCAAGGTATAAAGCCTTTGTGGCGTATTGCGCCCAACAATGTTCCACCACTTGCAAAATACTTTATACCATGTTTTTCACAAATACGCTTAAGTTCTGTCAGACACCCTATCTCCACGTCCCATAGTCGTTTCATCTGGCTAGTCACAATATGACCACAACGTACTTCTTCTTTATAAAAAACTTCATTCATATTTACCATTCTTTGTTTTCTTTGTATATAATAAGTATATTTGAATAGAAATAACTAGATAGACATCCAGGCACTACCTAATATTGTCAAAAAAAATAATCAGTTCATCTTAATTTGCCAATAATTATAAAAACGAGAAATTAAGCATGTTACTAATAAAGCAATAAAAGGAAAGAACATAGCATGATTTTTCACAAACTCAGAACCAAAACAATCATACATTACTATCATAGATAACCTTTGATAAATATATAATGGAAAAAGATGTTCGCCACACCATTTAAGGAAATCATTTTCCACAATAATCTTCATTGTCAACAAGACTACTATCAGGGCAAAACAAATTGATGCAATATTATCAGATATGCCTCTCATTTTAGGTAATTGATAGAAAGTGACAAAAAACGTCCCACCCAATAATATCAATAATGGGAGATAATATTTCCGAAAAACCGCTACAATTCTATTTTGATATGCTGCGAATAAGACACCCGCGGGGTAGGCCATCATCGTATTATACCAATATGATTTTTTAAGAAAAGACAATACTATAACACATATGAAAATGAGGAAAAACAGCCATTTCCATAGATTCTTTTCGTCTGACAATTTAGCTACAATATATGTTGCAGTGTAACAAACCAAGATATCAAAAATATACCAATTTGAATTTCCCACACTATCCCATCCAATCATAGAAAGAGCGACTTGGCTAATGGACATTGGCTTGGAAATAAAGAGATTGAGAACAACAAAAGATAAAACAGCGACATCGAAATTAAGCAATGTTGTCAGCAATCTTCTCCGGGGCATTTGATTCACATATGCTTTTCCCTTTTTCTTAATAGAAAGATACACGCCATACCCCGAATAGAACAAAAACATTACAACAACCATTTGTCCCATCTTATTTTTAAAGAAAGGAACAAACATATCAATGCCTTCATACTCATACCCGCTATTGTTTATATACTGCATAGAGTGAGTCAACACTATTAAAAGAATAAATATTCCTTTGATACTGTTGCACCTCTCTTTAGAAATAAAAACATCATTATCTACGAACTTTATACCCCAAATAATGAGCACAAAGATGAAGACAATATATAAAAACAGCATATTACTAAAATAACTGAAGAAATATATCAGGAGAATTATTATCCATTGATGTATAAAACTCAATTGGACAATACCAAATCTAATATGTACCTTTTAAAATAAGATCATATATGTTAAAAATACTTTCCCGATTCAGCTCCACGGGATTGTTTTTCAACCTGACAGGATTAACCGAACTGGAAAGGATATCCAGTTCTTTCTCCCTTTCTCTTGATGTAGGCTGGGAGATTCCCATCTCATCAAGCATGCTCCGGAAGAGCGAAATGGCTTCGGAAACAGTATCACAGCCAAGGGCATGAGCGATGTCAAGGAACGTGCCCTTGAGATAATCCTCTCCCCTATTATCAATGCATTTCTCTGGATGAGCATTCATATACTCCCAGATATGATGCAGACACACTGCCACGGCATGACCATGGGGCAATCCATAGAGCGAGGTGACCTTGTAGCTGAAAGCATGGGCAGCGGTGGTCTGTGTGATGCAGATGGCCTGACCGGCCAGGTTGGCGGCGGCCATAATCTGGGAGGCTGCCTCCTCGTCGTTGTCGAAAATATAAGCCCTCCAGTTGGCCATAATCAGTTCGACGGCCTTCTTGGAGATAGGCTTGCTCTCGTCGGTGGAGTTGACCGACCACCACGACTCGATACCCTGACAGAGGGCATCAAGCATCGTGCATTTTTTCTGATAGAGCGGCAGGGTCTTCAGCACAGAAGGCTCAAGGATAGCCACATCAGGGATAATACTGGTGTGAGTGACGCTCTGCTTCTTGCCCTCGTAGTAGATGACAGCATATCGGGTAGACTCGCTGCCAGTACCTGCTGTGGTGGGGAGGGCCACCAGCCTGACACCCGTATCCTCATAAGGTTGGTCGAGGAACAACAGGTCGGTGGACATCTTGCAATAAAGTTTGATGCACTTGGCCACGTCGATGGCACTGCCGCCACCCACAGCGACGATGGTGTCGCACTGGTTGGCGTTGAACAGCTCAACGCCTTTGCACACCTGCTCGTAGAGAGGGTTGGAGGCGAAATCGTTGAAGACAATGGCATCGTGAAGGATGTCGTCGACTTGGGGCTTGATGCTCAGGAATGGGTAGGAGGCATCGCAGACCAGCATTACCTTTTGGCTGTCTGCGATAGCCTTTCCTAAGTTTGATATACCGTTATAGATGGTTTGCATGGTTGCTATTTTTGGAGAAAACGCATGAGAGCGGTCTTGTTCTGGATGGGCGTAGTGGTGGGGCGGCCCAAGTCCTTGCGATTGCCTTTCCTCACCTGCACCTCGATGAGCACCGGCCCTTCCTTGATTGCGGGATTGCCCAAGAGGGCTTTCAATGCCTCAGCTGTATTTACAGAGAAGGCGTTCTTGTATCCCACGGCCTTGGCGATGGCAGGAATGTCGATATTCAGTCCGACAGTGGGCTGACCGCCCACGGAGTCGTGGGCACCATTGTTGAAGAGCACATGCACGAAGTTGCTGGGAGCCTTCGAGGCCGTGATGGCCATAGAGCCCATGTGCATAATGACGGCACCATCGCCATCGAAACACCACACGTGGCGGTCGGGCTTCTCCAAAGCGATGCCCAGGGCTATCTGTGAGGCATGCCCCATGGATCCCACGGTGAGGAAGTCGCGCTCATGCGACTGGCCCATGGCCGTACGATACTCAAACAACTCGCGGCTGATCATTCCGGTGGTAGACACGATGCAGTCGTTGGAGCCGAGGGCGGCAGCGGTGATTTGGATGGCCTCCTCGCGCGACAGGGTAAGGTCGTTCTCCCCCTTGTTCTGCAAAGTGTAGGCATCGAACGTGTTCTTCTCCACGACCAGGGCGAAGACCTCGTTGGTGGTCTTCATATAATCGACGGCGTCACGGATTTGTCTCAGCGCCTCGTCCTCCTCCTGGCTGAGCACCTGATAGCGGATGCCCATCGTGTCGAGCAAGGGAAGGGTGACCTTGCCCTGCTTCACATGCTGAGGCTCGTCGTGCACACCAGGACGGCCACGCCAACCAATGACCAACAGCACAGGAATGTTGTACACCTCCTTGTCGGTGAGCGAAGCAAGCGGATTGATGATGTTGCCCTCTCCCGAGTTCTGCATATACACCACAGGGATTTTTCCAGTGGCCAAGTGATAACCAGCGGCCACACCCACTGCCCCACCCTCGTTGGCCGCGATGATGTTGTGGCGGCTGTCGAGATGGTCGGAAATATAGGCACAAATGTTCTTCAATAGACTGTCGGGGACTCCGGCAAAGAAATCGATGCCGAAATGTCGAAGCGTGTCGACGAAAAATGCTGGACGTATCATTACAAATCGCTGGGTATGAGGGTGATGATTTCCTTAATCGACATACAAGTATCGTCGCACTCCTTGGCGCGATGATTCGTGAGAATGGTCTTGGCGGCCTGCTGCATGGCGGGGAAGCCAGTGCGGGTGAGCTGATTAGCGTAGATCACCACATTGACCCCACGACGCTTGAACTCGTCCTCGGTGACCGTGTTGAACGATGTGGGCACCACGACGATAGGCGTATTGGTATTCTTCTCGCGGAACTTCTCCACGAATTCGAAGATCTCTGCAGGGTCTTTCTTGCGGGAATGAATCATGATGGCATCGGCACCTGCACCGGCGAAAGCGAAAGCACGCTCCAGCGCATCGTCCATTCCCCGTTCCAGGATCAAGCTCTCAATGCGGGCGCAGATCATGAAATCGGCAGTTTTCTGGGCTTTCTTACCTGCACGAATCTTCTCACAGAAATGCTCGATGCTGTCCTGTGTCTGCTTCACCTCTGTGCCGAAAAGCGAGTTTTTCTTCAGGCCGGTCTTGTCCTCGATGATGACCATCGACACACCCATACGCTCCAATGTGCGCACGGTGTAGACGAAATGCTCTGTCAGACCACCAGTATCACCATCGAAGATGATAGGCTTAGTGGTGACTTCCATGATATCGTCGATTGTGCGGAAACGTGAGGTCATGTCCACCAGTTCGATATCGGGCTTGCCCTTGGCTGTGGAATCGCAGAGGCTTGATATCCACATGGCATCAAACTGGTAGGTCTTGCCATCCTGCAGCACGGTGGTCTTCTCGCAGATAAGGCCCGTGATACCGCTATGAGCCTCGAGAGCGGTCACCAGTCCCTTCATGTTGATGAGCTTCTTCAGGCGTCCGCGGCGGATGTCGGGCATGGCCAGTTGGGCACGCGTCATCTTGTCAAGTTCCTCATATTTGGCATCGTGGCTGTAGGGGAACTCCACCAGTTTGCCGCCATAGCCAGCCAATATCTCCATCACCTCCTGGCGGATGGGCTTCTGCAGTCCCTCGCGCCAGTCGTCGCCATGCACCACATAGTCGGGCTTCAACAGACGGAGGTTGTCGGCATAGCTCAAGGTTTTCTGTTCCACCACCTGATAGACGCCAGAGATGTTGCTGATGAGGGACTTGCGCTCGGTGAACGGTATGAGGGGGAAACGGCGGAAACTGGCCACCGCCTCGTCGGAGAGCACTCCGATGATGAGCTTACCCAGACGGCTCGCCTTCTTGATAATGGCGATATGCCCCGAATGGATATACTCGGTGGAGAAGCACATATACACCTTGCGGTTCTCGATCTCGCGCAGACGGCTGGAAACCACGGCCAGGTCGTCGGGTGTGTCGATCTCTGCACAGAGCGCATCCTCCACGTCGAGCGGACGGAGCATCATGCTGCCCGACACCTCGTTGAAGGCGTTCTCGGCATAGCACTTGCGGTTGCCACTCTCGCAGAATGCGGCGATGCGGTCGAGCCACACCAGCCAGTCGGCATGCTTGATTTTGTAAAGTGGTTGGGCAGCCATAGCATCGGTGAAGAACTCGATGCCTACCTTCCTAATCTGGCCTTCTTCGATGACAGCCTTGAAGTCCTTCTCGGGCAATTCGAGGGTGGAACTCACGGCCATGCAACTATCCTCGCTAGCAAGCAGACGGTCGAAAACGGTGTTCTCGAACACCAGGTCGCCATGCATCAGGATGATGTCATCGTCGAGCAGGTACTTCGCACAGTAGATACTGTAGACATAATTGGTCTTGTCGTATTCGGGGTTTTTCACGAACTCGATGTTCAACGGCAAGTCGAGATGGCGGCAATACTTCACCAGCACGTCGTCGTAATAGCCAGTGGTAATCACGACATCCTTAATGCCCGCATCGGCAATCAACTTTAACTGGCGAGACAGGATGGTCTCGTTGTGCGAGATTTCCGTCATGCACTTAGGATGCTCGCTGGTGAGGACACCCATGCGGTGTCCGAGACCGGAATTAAGGATAAGTACTTTCATATGTATTTAACTATGTTTGAGATTTTGTGCTTGTTTTCTTATTTTCTTAGGCAGTTCTGAAAAGAGCAAAGTAAAGTTTTCCTTCGGAGACAACTGGAAAAAAAGGATTTGATTGTATACTCTATAATATGTCTTTTCCCAAAAATAGGTGAAATTCTTATCACTCTTTTTGTATGACCGCTCATATTCGCCCCAGTTGCCGTGCTTCCATATCAGACGGAGAACCCTTATACCCATTCTTTTGTCTTTGGATGTTATCTGTAAGGGGAAATCAGTGGCCGGTAATCCCAATTGACCAACCATGATACTTCCAATCGCCTTGAAAGCACGGGTATAGCCAAATTGGCTCAACAGGTCAAGAAGAAGTTCATCATCAATCTGCTCTCTCAACTCATGTAAAAGTATGGCCAAATCGCACAGTTGGCGTAAAGCGACACCTAATTTGATAAAATGTCCGTAGAGATGAACAAAAGTATAAAAGACATTCAACGTGGGATTAAGGGTCTGTATCTTCGTTCCGCTCACCGACAATTCATCAAAAGGATACCGGTCGATAATGTCGTTAAAGTGCTTCAGTCTTTTTTTGCTTGGGAAATATTTCAAGTATCTGTGCATCTCAAAATTATTTCCATTATATTTGAAAGCCAGATGCATCTTTTTCCTACTTCCGTCCAAATCCACATTCCACTTCTCATTCAAGGCATCAACAGCATTCTGTAAAAATTTTGGCGGTACATAGAAATCGATGTCGCCAGGTACCCTCATGTGGGGTTTGGGATACAACGATCCTACTACCTGCCCCTTCACAACAATATATTCAATGCCTTTATCATTGAGTATGTGATGGAGCGCAATGACATTATCGTCCAACCTCTTGTTCTCCAACTCCAAGGAATTATGAACCTTCATCATGTGAATGACACATTTTTTCTGAAGCCCCATATTGTTCATCCTCAGACAATCGATAACAAGGCCTGCAACACATTGTTTCTCGGCCTCAACCATGACAGCCTTATACTCAAAAGGAGTCATATCGAAATGCTCGATTTTCTGCTGCCAAAGTCCCGACCTTATGAGTGTGAAGATGAACTCTTGTTTTGTCATTTATCAAAAAGAAAATACAAAAAGGATTCTCAAAGAAATACGCCGCTCCATTGGCACTTCAATGGTTTTAACTCCCTCTCTTTCGGCTATTATTGGCATTGCCTCGCCTGGAGAAGACAGAGCGATAACGATATTGTCCTTGGCCTGCTGCCGAAGGAAGCCTCTCCAAAAGGTATCCAATGACTGCGGTATAGTGGAAGCGTATATTATCTTTTTCTTTTCTTGACGCAAATTCATTTTTTGGCAAAACTTCGTTTGAATTCCTCGATAAACTGTCTACGCCTTTGGTTCAGCAAATCACAATCGTATTCTTTGGCTTTGTTGAAATTACGCCTTGCCTGGTCTACCAGTGAGTCGTAGGATATTCCTTTTAAAATGGCAGCCAACTCATTTACATTGCCTTTACCAAACAAGAATTGAGGCTCCAACAATTCGGGTATACCTGCTATCCTTGACCCCACACATAGGCAACCACGACTCATCGCCTCAATGGCGGAACGGGGCAAGCCCTCTTGCTTACTGGGCTGTACATAGATATCCATCTCATCCATGAAATCCAGCACTTTGCTATGCAACATGTGACCATGGAAAAAAACACGATCACTAACGCCCTCTTTTTCAGCAATTCCACGAAGACGTTCAGGATTTCCCGAACCTATCAAATGATATTCAAAATCCACATTCTCACGTTTCAGACGAGACAAAGCACGGATGACATATTCCTGCCCTTTGTAAGGGACATTCAGAGCAGCGGCAGTACCTATCTTCAGTGCACGCCCCTCTTGTTGATGCTTTTTAATGTTTTCAAGCCTGTGCTCAAGAACACCATCCAAGCCTGTAGGAATGTTCACATTGCTGCAACCAATGCTTCTGCCATTTGTGGGGTAACGACGTTGAAGGAACTCATTAGTAACATAAATAGAAAAGGGTGTCTCTTTCTGAATACGACGTAGTTTAAGAAAAGCCCAGGGGGCCAGCAATTTGCCACGCCAGTCATAATTCCACATGGCATCCCACGGACATCCACAAACCACCGTCATATAAGGCTTTCCATGTTTTTTACAACATGCAATTACCTTATTACTAAGCGCACAAGGCACATGAGCCACACACACATCAACTTCACGCACCAATTGATCGATAAGGGTATCATTTTCTTTCCTTTGTCCCTGCAGCACTCCTTTTAAGGAATTCACTTTTTTAGCAGTAACAACTCTCACTTCGTCATCCAATACTGCATTACTACAACGTGACACCTTTTTCATGTAACTCAATACGACAATATCCTCACCTAATGGTAAATAGCGAGGATACATCAGCTTAATGGGGTTGCTAGCATAGTGAGTCCCATCATATAATACGACACTTTGAGTGGAATACAATACCTTCATAACAAATTTGGAGTACTTTAATATTGTTAAATGATAGCCAATAATATTTGAATACCAATAAGAGAAGCAGCCAAGAAGACAGACGCGTCACCAAAGCGCTTATCGTATTTCACCTTGCCATAAGCAGCCAAGATACATAAAATAGGAAACAATACAGTTTTATGACGTGACTGAAGAGATATGGTTCCTAACAACAGTGCAAATAGTACAACAATAAACAATATTTGTTTGGCTGCATCACGTTGTTTATCTGTAATGGCCTGCAAGGAAGCATTGAAAATATAATTCCAAAGAAAGAACATAAACAAAGGAGTGAGAAATCCTTGGAAAACGCCACCTACAAGATAATGGCCATACAGCTCATGCGGAATACCCAAGAAGGGAATAAACAGGAAAAAAATGGTAGAAAGAAAAAGATTCAAAGGGAAAGGCAATTTCATAATAGCACCTATAGTCGATCCGCCATAACGAGACTCACTACCAACACGAATAATGCCATCCTGTAATTTTCCCAAAGAAAATTCCTGCAAAAAAGAGAAAGAAAAATAGAAGGCAACAATTACTAAAGAAAAGACAATTGCAAAATAAAAGTCTGTACGTGTCCTGCGCTTGAGTTTGAACCTATAGAGCATCAGAATGCCACATATAAGGAAGGCGAGGGTACCAAACCGGATCCATACCAAAAAATAGGCGCAAACGGCGAGCGGGATATATTTTTTCTCAAGATAATAACACATACCTGCGATTACCATAACAGCGGTGAAAGATTCACGAAGAATGATACATCCAAAATACAGGTTGAAAGGGCATAACAAAGAAAACCAATAAGCTGTATTGCCTATTTTTTCATTGTCTGTCAATAAAATGGCAAATCGCTTGACATATATAGGAAGATAGGCCGCAAAGATGAGATTGGCAACCACAATATTGAGTGGTGTATAGACCTCAAAAGGATAGAAAATTATCAGGAATTTGCTGTAAGAAAAGATACGAGTCGTTGATACCATCATCCTGTATAAAATTCCCCTTCCGCCAACAATCTGAGCATAGAATCTACAATCATCAGTGCCTATTCCACCTTCGGCACCCGACAGTCCCATATATTCAGGAAACTGACTTTTAAAAATAAGATAAAACGATATGGCGAAGAATAAATAAAAATGATAGGCAAAGAACAATCGTTTGGCATTATCTCGACAAAGGAAATAACAACTAACAGTCAAAAGCAATAGGGAATAACCATAAGAAAAAAGACTTGTTTGGTCTGCAATTTCCAAATAAAGAATACCGAGAACCGACATTAAAACAATCGGTGCCCAACTCTTCTCCATTCCTTTCACCAATTTGGGTCTTTTATTATATACTACTTCCATTGACTCTCAGACTAAATAACAAATCTATACTTTTCAAGAAAAAATATTTCTAAGTTCCCTTTCCATTTCTTTCGTTTGTCTTTCTTGCAATTCCTTTACCCTTTTAAGTCCTCTTTCTGCAAGTTGTAAACGGTATGCTTCGTCAATTGCAATTCTAAGTATGCGAGCAGCTAGATCATCTTCATTGGTAGGTGAAAAATAACATGCCGCATTATCACATACTTCGGGAATACTTGTTGCAGAGGAAGCAATTACAGGAGTACCATATGACATTGCCTTCAATGGAGGATAGCCAAAACCTTCGTTTAATGATGGGTATACAAAACAAAACGCCTTTTCATAAAGACGTTCTAATTCTTCTGTAGAAACATAGGGCAATAATTCAAAACAGTCTTTGTTTTTAATTTGCTTCCAAAAAGATTGGTTACCACAGCCTGTTACGACAACCTTCTTTTCTTGCAATCTGTTTTCAGAAAACAATTTATCAAACACTTTAACTGCCCTGTATACATTCTTTTCAAATCGATTGCCACTAACCATCAGAAAATAATTGCTCTTGGGTAATGACAATTCTATTTTCTCTACAGAAAACGGAGAATAAAAAACCGATATATTGTCAGCTTGTAATTCAGGATAAAAATTCAACATGGAACTTTTCGTATGATAAGAAGCGGTAACAAACTGAGCGTTCTTAACTTTCAACAGTTGATGGCTATGGCTTATATGTTTTCTCTTCAGGTAATCCTGGATCAATGAACAATGTGAAATCATCCAACCCTTCAATTTCCGAGCCAATCGTTTCTCATACTTGTACCTATAGAAGTCCCAAGGCAGTTCCACCGCCCTAAGCCCATGAACTACACCTATCAGCTTGGCTGGTCCAGAATAATCCGTATAAGCAGCTGGTAATGCACTATAAAAAACATCATATTGCTCTTCATCAATAAGATGGTAAATATCGTGTTTGCTGTCAACACGAAAGACCCTGATCTTTTCATGTTCTTCAAGCATACGTTCTATGGCATTGTCTGAGAACAATTTGTTGCTTAACACAACATCAAAAACGAACCCAGAATCCAATGCTGCTCGGAGCATATACTTGGCATATTCTCCACCCCCATGAAAAGCAACTCTAGAATTACTTTGGGTTGCGGTTCCATCAAAAAGAATTTTAGGCATTTGGCTGTTTCATTAAATCTTTAAAAAAGGACATGCCTTTAATAGCTGTTCAGAATCAAATGAGATATCCTCGGAAATAATTGTATTGATGATATCATCCACACTCATATTTTCATTCAATAAGAGAGGAGAATCTATTTTACGCCCCACCGAACTTAAATAATCATTCATAGCAAATCTTTTGGATTCCCCATTGGGAAATTCCACCCACTGATTGGGTATGCTGTATGCATCTGCAATAATAATTCCATGTAAAGAGCTAGATATAATACAATTACAGCTACAAATATCATCAATGAACTTGTGCCAAGGATGAATATTCTGAACATTGATAATAAGTATTGATTCGTCATACCTAAAACGACGTATGATTTTATTTCGTTTGTCACGAAAGTGAGGCACAATGCCTAATCGGTATTTCTTTTTTATGGATGGCTGGTAGTAAAGAGGAAATAGCAAAGCAGGGTCTCCATAAACCTTCGGACAATCAACACCTCGCCTTAGCAAATAATCCCGAGTTAGAGGTCCACGTACTGCTAATACTTTTTTCGGCATAGCCGACAACTCTTTATCTGGATATACAATTCCACTACCCCAAATTACAGATCTGGGAGTCGTCATCCAAGTAATAATACTACCAATACACAACACATCTTCATGTTTGAACACATTCCAAGTATATTTCCTAATTATGTATTTATTGTCAGGATTGATTAACTCACATAATTTTATACTGACATCATCCCCCCAATTGTGGAAGAAAGGAGAAACAGATGCCGTCAGAATGGTATAATCGTTGTGAAATACCTCATAATAAAAATTCTTAGTCGGGTATAATATCTTTACAAAGAATAATTTGGATAACCTTCGATATATTTTTCGATAGATTCGCATTTCAAAATTTATCAAAAAAGAAAAATTTAAAAAAAAGTTGTATTAACATGCTTGCTCTCTCATATATTCAATATGAAATTGAATGCCATCCATAAAATAGAATATGGGTAATTTACGATAGGATGTACTTGGAAAAAAGGCACACTTTCACTCCCCGTGCTGAAAACACGGGTAATAAAAGAAGAAAAAGTGAAAAGCCGCTTAAGGGAGAATTATTAAAGACTGTTCCTAGAAAGAAGTTCAGTTATTCTAAATCCCGCAGTACACCATTTTCCTCTGTAAAGAGCCTTCTTTTGTCGTGTAGGCTAAATGCGGTGACAAAGGTACACATTTTTTCACAAAGAAGCGCATAATAACACTTTTTTTTAAATATATATATATTAGAGAATCGCAAATAATGAACATATAAAAATGGATTCTATATACTAGTTCGTCTTTTGTTTGTCGTATCAATTCATTAAGCCACAAGTAAATTCATACACCCAAAAAAAGATTCCGCAAACAAGGAGACGCCTGGAAAAGCACACTCCCAGTTCATCTGCAGAACGTACTTATCTACCAGAGATAGGGACGATATATGGGCTTCCCGAGATTATCAACACATATTTAATATGTAAATGATAAATACATCGACTATCATGGCAATGCCTCACAAAATGCCTCGATCTTCTCGTCGATGTGATAAAATGACCTTAATATGCGAAATAATCGCGTTCACAATAGCATGAGCAACGGCAATATTAAAACCATCCCCTTATGCCAATCACTTTTGAAAGAAGAGTCTACTGATTTGAAACGATGGCAACAAAAAGGGAACTACTTATCACAAGCCGTTCCCTAATCAATGATTAAATTAATTATATGTTTATTAGAAAAATTTATCTGCGGCTTTCACAAGCCACTGCTTTTAACCCATTAGTAATCAATATTACCAAATAAGTGTAATAAGCACTGCAAAGATAATGGTATTTGAGCAAACAATGAAAAAAATACTATATAATTTTTTCAAAACGCCAATTTGAGTAGCGAGATTATCTATCTTATGTAGTAAAATTTTTAATTAGTATGTTTCTTAGGAATCTAATTTGAAAACCCAATCTAAGATAGGGAATGCAGATTTCCTAGAAAACAAATTCACCAAATGGACTATGGCATCAGGATATAATTACATCTCAATGCTCCTATATTAGACATAAGCTGTGAATATCGAAATATACATCAGCATTGAATCACATTCAAATTAATAGAAATGCGGCTATTTACGATTGAATGCACTTGGAAAAAAGGCCTACTTTTACCCCATGTGCTGAAAACACGGGTAATAAAAGAAGAAAAAGTGAAAAGCCGCTTAAGGGAGAATTATTAAGGACTGTTCCTAGAAAGAAGTTCAGTTATTCTAAATCCCGCAGTACACTATTTTCCTCTGTAAAGAGCCTTCTTTTGTCATATAGGCTAAATGCGGTGGCAAAGATACACATTTTTTCACAAAGTAGCGCAAAATAACACTAAATTTTCTATGTGTGACGGTAGTGAGTACTACCATAAGAGCATCCATTTCTTATCTGAAACCTGGGATAATCGGCAATCACGTCTCAGAATAAAATTAAGGATTATCGGGTTCATTCAATCATTGTCGCCACCAACGATGAAGAGAACGCATCGCTACTTTTCGTTGCAACCACTCGACATCTCATAGTATGTGAATGGTTACGAGAACATCCTTTATCGTTAAAATAACAAAAAAATACCCATTTCGTTGACATTAATGGTCAAAAGATGGGGAATTTGTCTATTTTTGTAGACACAATTGTACACTTTTGTAGTACACTCATAGTCCAAAAACCAACATTTAGATATTAAACTATATTTATATATTCCGAGTTTTTCACTAATTTGTACCCATAAATCATAAAGTACGTTAAATCAGTGTATTCTGATTTTGCCATTTAATTTATTTTAGGTACATTTGTACCCGTAAATAGATTGGGAATGGCAAAA
>Ga0256407_10001674_pt1 | contig 45372 bp, 36 predicted proteins | sample RumenRJG_04DNA_FD_193489 | JGI IMG/M metagenome (GOLD analysis project Ga0256407, IMG submission 193489) | Bovine rumen microbial communities from Lethbridge, Alberta, Canada - RJG_04 | ecosystem: Host-associated > Mammals > Digestive system > Stomach > Rumen | place: Canada: Alberta...
TGTAAGATGTCTTGCTGTCTATGTTTTCACGACCTTCCACCTCAACGGGAAGTAAAAGGATACGGCAAAACAACCATGACCATATCGCTGCCGGATAGTATCCCCAAAAGCGTCCATTGCCGATTGTACAGCCTACGATAGTAATAACGGCTGTTGCCAATGTGATGAATATTAGCAATGGAAGTGCAACACAAATTTGATAAACATTGTATAGTATTCTCATTTTCTGCAATGTAATGTAATCACGTTTATTTCCGGCCATGCGCCTAACCTGAAGTTCAGCAGTGCCTGACCGATACCCTTACTGACAAACAGTTTTCTGTCACCGCTCTCATACAATCCGCCCCACTCCTTATATACTTTTGCAACAGGCGAAGATTTGCCCAGTTGAAACTGTCCTGCATGGGTATGTCCGGCGAGTGTCAGCTGTATGTCTGTTTCTGGTAGCACCTTGCGCCTCCAGTGGGTGGGATCGTGGGTAATCAATATTTTGAAAAATGGTTTTCTTTTGAGTGAGTCGGGGACATTGCGCAACGCTTTGGGTAAATCGCCAAGTTCTGGAAACGGTGGCCGACCATCGTTCTCTACGCCAATAATAGCGATACTGTCACTGCCACGCCTGATGAAACACGATTCATTGAGCAATAAGCGCCACTTTATAGCTTTATGCAGGCCCTTGAATTTCTGTACACTATTGGTCTGCGCCAGTTGTGATGACCATTTGCGGTGTATCTGATAATCGTGGTTTCCCATAACTGTATACACTCCGTCGGGTGCCTTGATGCGTTTCAACTCATGTATAAAGGGCAGAATCTCCTTGGTGTCATAATTTATCAGGTCACCGCCACAGAGGACTATGTCGCCCTTTTCTCTTATGATAGCGTCTATGACTCTGCGGGGAAATTTGGTTTTATCTCCATATGTACCCAGATGATAGTCTGTGAAGAACACAATCCGGTAATTATCAAAGGCCTCCGGCAAGTCATCAAAATAGAGGTCTTCGTGTGTTGTCTGAAGTTTATATATACCATAGTGATAGCTGTATAGTGACACACCGAGCAAAACGATGCAACACGCTATTCCGATGCCCCAAAAAGCCTTCTCCACATTGGCCCATCTCTTAAAAACACGGCCTGCCAGACAGCAAAGAGCGAGAATCAGAAGCATTGAGGCATATACCAATATGGTTATCGTCAGCAGCCCTACAGCTTCATATTCCTTTGGCGAATATGAGCGATTAGTCGCCAGGATAAAGCCAATGATGAGCAGAGTCACCGCCGGCAGGAATACCAACACTTTTTGCCACGCTGTATTCAATGTGCGTCTGAATCGCCATGTAAGATATATACTTGGCAACAACAGTGTCGGGATTAATATAAAAAGTATGCGAAGCAGCATGTTTACATTATATATTTGCACTTAGATATTGTTTCATCCTGTCAAGCGGCAGTCCTCGCCTCTGGCTGTAATCCTCCAACTGGTCCTCTCCTATCTTTCCGACCGAGAAATATTTTGCCTGCGGATGGGCAAACATAAATCCGCTGACTGAAGCATGAGGACTCATCGCGCCATTCTCCGTAATTGCAATGCCCAGAGAAGCCATATCTATCAATTCGTCAAGGATAAAATTTACACTCTGGTCGGGCAGCGACGGATAGCCTACAGCAGGACGAATGCCTCGAAATTTTTCTTGAAAGAGTTCTTCTGTCGTCAACTGTTCATCCGGCGCATATCCCCAAATTTCTTTTCTGACCTTCAGATGTGCTTTCTCTGTCGCAGCCTCTGCCAGGCGGTCACAAACGGTCTGTGCAATGAGGTGCAGATAGGGGTCATCAGCACCAGTCTGCTCCATCTCTGCCGTAACAGTGGCTGCAAAAGCGCCGATGCGGTCTTTCATACCGCTGTCAATAGGGGCAATGTAATCGCTCAAGCACAGATTGGGCGTTCCTGCCGAAACGACATGCTGCTGGCGCAGACACGGCAGACATATTGTCTTACCATTATTATATATAAAAATATCGTCTTCCTCTGACTGCGCTTCAAACAGCCCTATGCGACAACTGACGGTATACCGCTTATCAAATTCCCCGATAAAGCGCATTGCATCTTCATAGATACGTCTGCCTTCGCTGAGTTGCGCCAAGAGTTTCCCATCGGTCTCTCCGCCCTGTGATTCTTGATTGACAATACATCTGGTCAGCTGACGTGGAATTTGCCAGGCATAGAAGAAGTAGAGCCAATTAATAAACGGGACTAACTCCTTGACAGAGTATGTTAAAGTGCATAGCATTTCGTGCTTAGGTACACGTGTTATTTCTTTTTTGCCAGCTTTTTTGACAGACGCAATTGGATGACGCCCCATACGGCTTCACCAAAAATACTGCTGCTCATCTTGCTGGTTCCTAAACGTCGGTTGATGAAGATAACAGGCACCTCCTTGATTTTGAAGCCCAGTTTGTAAGCAGTATACTTCATCTCTATCTGGAACGCATAGCCTTTGAAACGTATGGCATCCAAATCAATGGCTTCGAGCACCTTACGGTTGTAGCATACAAATCCCGCAGTGGTGTCATGAATAGGGAGACCGGTGACGATACGCACATATTTAGAGGCATAGTAACTCATCAGCACACGCTCCATCGGCCAATTCACGACGTTTACGCCGGTAATGTAGCGTGAGCCTATAGCCATATCATTGCCTTCCTCCTGACATGCAGCAAGCAGGCGTGGCACATCTTTGGGGTCATGGCTGAAGTCCGCGTCCATTTCAAAAATAAATTCATACTGATGCTCCAGAGCCCATTTGAAACCCATGATATAGGCTGTACCCAATCCCAGTTTACCACTCCTCTCCAGAATAAAGAGGCGGTCCCTGAAGGCATCCTCCTGCATTATACCTTTGACAATATCAGCCGTGCCATCAGGTGAGTTATCGTCAATGACAAGAATATCAAATGGTTTCTCCAAATCATAAATCGCATGTATAATACTGCTTATATTCTCCTTCTCGTTATAGGTGGGAATAATAATCACGTTCTTGCCTGTCTCCATAATTCTATCTGATTTTGTCTTGACTTGACAAAGATACATTTTCTTCCGCATAATACGACCGGAAAAAGGAATATTTTTTATTTATTTACGGATTATTATCATTCGTTATTAATGCTGACCTCGTAAACGCATACTTTTACAACAAAACCACTGCCCCCGATGTTCCGTGCCGAGGACTGCACAGATTCAGCGTAAGGCTAACCACGCACCCATTACCATATTCAAGAGGGTAAATACTAATATAGCGGTAAAGAAACATAGGTTTGTCTCTTGCTGATATATCTTCCGTTCCATAGGATGGAATGTAAATTCCAAAGGATAGAACGCAAGTTTCAGCCAGCGGAATGTATGTTCCAGCCAATGGAACGAAAAACATATAAGGATAAACCAACACTTTTTTTACCACACAAACTGAATGAAAATATACTGAAGCCGATGTTTACTTGTATATTTATGAGTCTATGCGGCAATAACACCTGTATGTCACATCATGGCTATAGGAACGAATAAAATCATCTAAAGGGCGGCAGAAACAAATCTTTTTATTTATCTTTGTAGTTTATTAGAACGAACAGCATATGCAGGTATCAAACTATCATAAACATATGAAAACAGTTTTTATCATGGCTATCATGCTGACCCTCTCATTGTCAGCATGGAGCAAAACACCTATGTGGGTGCGCTATGCAACTATCTCACCTCAAGGAGACGCTATTGCATTCACATATAAGGGCAGTATCTATACAGTACCGGTGCATGGTGGCGAGGCTGTCCAGCTCACATCAGGGAGCAGTTATAACAGAGACTTGGTATGGAGCCCTGACGGTCGTCAGATTGCTTTCGCCAATAACAGAGCCGGCAGTTTTGACATATACGTCATGCCGTCAACGGGCGGAGAGGCAAAACGCATCACATCATTGTCCAACAACGAATTTCCTACAACATGGACACCCGACGGCAAGAACATAGTGTTTAATGCCAGCATACAGGATCCGGCCAAGAGCATGACCTTTCCGAGAGCATCGTTTACGGAACTCTACTCGACCCCCTGTACTGGCGGGGCCATAACGCAAATACTCGCCACGCCTGCCGAGAAAGTCAATTATGACAAACAAGGAAAATACTTCCTGTATCAGGACCTCAAGGGACTTGAAGACAAGTTCAGGAAGCATCACACCTCTTCCGTGACACGCGACATCTGGAAATATGACATCACAGCCAAGAAGCACACCAACCTGACCAACCGCGGCGGCGAAGACCGTAATCCCGTCATCGCGCCAGACGGCGAAACGGTATATTTCCTCAGTGAGCGCAACGGAGGCACGTTTAACGTTTACTCCATGGCGCTATCATCCCCACAGACGGTCAAGGCGATAACACGGTTCAAGACACATCCCGTGCGCTTCCTTTCTGTAAGCAAGCAGGGTACATTATGTTATACCTACGATGGTGAGATCTACACGCAAAGCAGTCCTTCTGCCACGCCCAGGAAAGTTGCCATCAATGTCAAGGACAACAAAGAGACCATGCCGTCACTGGAGACAGTGAATGGCGGACTGGGCAGTTCAGCCATTTCGCCCAACGGAAAAGAAATTGCCTTCACCCACAGGGGCGAAGTGTTCGTGACATCTGTCGACTACTCGACCACAAAAAAAATCACCAACACTGCCGCTGCCGAGAAGACAGTGACATGGAGCGATGACAGAACTCTGGTCTATGCCAGTGAGCGTGACGGCCTATGGCAACTCTACAAGGCAACCATCGACCGCAAAGAAGACCAGAATTTTGCCAACGCCACAGTCATCAAAGAAGAGCATCTTCTCCCTTCAAGCACGATAGAACGTGCTTATCCGCAATTTTCTCCCGACGGCAAGGAACTTGCCTTTATTGAAAACCGCAACAAACTGATGGTGCTGAACATGGCCTCAAAGAAGGTACGCGAAGTGACAGACGGTTCGCAATGGTACAACACTGCAGGAGGTTTCTCCTACAGCTGGAGTCCTAACGGTAAATGGTTTGCCCTGAATGTCATTACCAACAGACATGACCCATACTGCGATGTGGCGATAGTCAGTGCACAAGGCGGAAAAGTGACCAATGTGAGCAGCAGCGGATATTTCAGTGAAGAACCGTGTTGGACTGCCGACGGCAACGCCGTCATCTTTGCCACTGACCGCTATGGCATGCGCAGCCATGCCTCTTGGGGCTCATTGAGCGATGTGATGCTCGCTTTCGTTAATCAGGATGCATATGACAAATATCAACTGAGCAAGGAAGATTATGAATTGCGCAAAGAACTGGAGAAACAGCAGAAAGCCGACAAGGAAGCCGCTGACAAGAAAAAGAACAAGGACAAGAAAGTAAAGAAAGAAGACAGTGTAAAGGCTGTGCCTGAGGTAGCCATGGAGTTGGATGGTATTGAAGACCGTATCGTCAGGATTACCCAACACTCAGACAATATCATCAACTACACCGGTGCCGCAGGTGACAAGATTTATTATATAGTCAGAGAAAAAAACGCTACAAACATTTACAGTTACAGCCTCATATCAAAGGAAAACAAGTTGGTCGGTTCTATGACCGACGGAGGCATCAGCGTGTCCAACAGCAAAGACTTTAAGACCATCGCATGCGTAGGTTACAAGACGATGAAGAAACTGGATACAGCTGGCGACAAACTCTCTTCTGTGAATTACCATGCAGAGTATTATCTGGACCGTGCAGCTGAACGTGAATACATGTTCAACCATGTATACCTGCAAGAGAAAAAGCGTTTCTACAATCTCAACATGCACGGTATCGACTGGGACGCCATGTGCAAGGACTACCGTAAATTCCTGCCGCATATTGACAACAACTTTGATTTTGCCGACCTGTTGAGCGAATTGTTGGGAGAGCTGAACGTGTCTCACACGGGCGCACGATATTATCCGGATGGACCCGCGCTGAAAACCGCAAGCCTGGGCCTGTTCTACGATTGGAACTACACCGGCAAAGGTATGAAGGTTGAAGAAATCATACAAGGAGGCCCATTCGACCATAAAAACACAAGACTGACGGCAAATTGTGTGATTGAGAAAATAAACGAACAGCCCATTAGCAACAATAGTGACTATTACACTGTGATGGAAGGTCTGGCTGGCAAAAAAACAAGCGTAAGCGTCTACAACCCCGCCTCTGGAGAACGCTGGACAGAGGTCGTACTGCCAACCAATAACGAAATAATCAGCAACCTGCTGTACAAGCGTTGGATTAAGCAATGCGCAGCAATGGTTGAAAAATTGTCCAACGGCCGTCTGGGCTATGTACACCTCAAATCAATGGACGATGCTTCATACCGTACAATCTATAGTGACATCCTGGGTAAATACAATGACAAAGAAGGCATTGTCATTGACACCCGCAACAATGGCGGCGGCCGTTTGCACGAAGATATCGAGATACTGTTCAGCGGAGAGAAATACCTTACCCAAGTGGTGCGCGGCAGAGAAGCCTGCGACATGCCGAGCCGACGCTGGAACAAACCGAGCATCATGGTGCAGTGTGAGGCAAACTACAGCAATGCCCATGGTACACCGTGGGTATATAAATACAAAAAAATAGGTAAGCTTGTAGGTATGCCTGTACCAGGCACCATGACATCCGTATCATGGGAAGACCTGCAAGACCCGACAATGCTTTTCGGCATCCCAATTATAGGCTACAGAACCAAAGAAGGCAATTACTTGGAGAATACCCAGTTGGAGCCTGACTTTAAAGTAGCCAATGCGCCTGAAGACATTATTGAAGGAAAAGACGCGCAGCTGGAAACAGCCGTAAGGGAACTGCTCAAACAAATTGACAACAAATAATATCATCACGATATGAGTAAATCAGTATTATTACTATGCTTCGTGGTTATCACCACAAACATTTATGCTGGAAAAATAGTTACAGACAGCATCAACAGCACTGTACTCAAAAGTTGGGTAAAATACAACATCTATCTGCCGGACAGCTACGCAAAGACTTCAGACAAATACCCTGCATTGTATTTACTACACGGTCTGCACGGTGGTTACTATTCATGGGAAAAATATAGGCTTAACCTAGTGGCAGACTTGAAGATGCGCAATCAGGAAGTGCGCGAGATGGTTATCATCATGCCTAATGCCGGTGGTCCATACTCCGACAAAGTGCGCAATGGCTACTTTGATGTAGACGGTTGGAAATATGAGACTTTCTTTTTTGAGGAGTTTATGCCACACGTGGAGAAAAAATATCGTGTCATCGGTGACAAGGGACATCGTGCCGTCAGCGGATTGAGCATGGGTGGCAGTGGAACAATAACCTATGGCATGCATCACCCTGAGTTGTTTAGCGCCTGCTATAATATGAGCGGATGGGTTGGTATGAGCGACAAGACACAGGGCGGAATTTATAAGACAGACTGTCCTGAGCCGGAACGTAAAGATTTCAAAAGCGATATACAATATGCGACGAGCAAATCTGTGTATGACAATCGCCCTGTACCCTATCTGGCGAAAGCCTCTAAAGAGAAATTAGCCGCACTGAGAACTGTAAAGTGGTATATCGATGTCGGTGATGACGATTTCTTGTTGGAACCAAACGTAGATCTGTTCTTGGCAATGCGTAAATACAACATCAAATGTGAATTGCGGGTGCAAGATGGAATCCACAATCAAGAATACTGGTACAAGGCATTATACACCATGCTGCCGTTTGTAGACAGATGTATGGATAAATGAACACGCGTTTAGCAAAATTATTAAAATTAAAGATCGAATACACCAGAGGAGACAACCGCCGTATTCATCATGTACTGAAAGTCCACGACTTGGCTGTCCTTATAGGAAGCCTTGAAGACGTGGACACAGAGGCAATGACCATTCTGTCTGCAGCATCAATCATCCAAGAGGAAGCATCTGAAGGCAGAATGTTGATGAAACGCACAGGAGGCTTTAGCGAGCATGAGATTGACCAGGTGGCATATATGGTAGAGCATTATCATGATAACGTCTCTCCCAGAAGTACGGCGCAGCAAATATTAGCCGAAGCGGAACTTCTGACCAGCATCTTTGAATACAAATTATCGCAAGACGCCATAGCAAAAATAAGAGAAGACATATTTAAGACAACAACAGGGCGCAGGCTGCTGGATGCAATGTATGGCGGAACACCATGGACAACAGCACCGCAAAACACCAAATGCACGTCCCATTGTTAAACAGAAGGAGGAATACATGGAAAAGAAAACGCTTTCGGGTATGACACTGGCAGAATTGGAGAATGTCGCCTACGAACTCGGCATGCCCAAATATGCGTCCAAGCAAATAGCCACATGGCTATATACAAAACAAATATTCAGCATATCGGAAATGTCAAATATCTCAAAGGCATTTCGCGAGAAACTGGAAGAACATTATGTGTTGGGACGGAAACAACCAATCAAAAAAGTGAAATCCAAAGACGGTACCGTCAAGTATCTGTTTCCGACACAAAGCGGACATTTCGTTGAAACCGTCTATATCCCTACCGCGGAAAGAGCCACTTTATGTGTTTCTTCCCAAGTCGGTTGCAAAATGGGATGCAGTTTCTGTATGACCGGCCGACAGGGGTTTCAAGCACAATTAACTCCTGCGGACATTTTGAACCAGATATACTCACTTCCCGAATTTGCCACACTGACAAATATTGTCTTTATGGGACAAGGCGAACCTCTGGATAACATAGACAGTGTATTAAGGACATGTGAAATTATGACCGCGCCATACGGTCTGGCATGGAGTCCAAAACGCATAACCGTCTCTACCGTAGGCGACCTCAAGAACCTGAGGAAATTCTTGAATGAAAGCCAGTGCAACATTGCCATCAGCCTTCACTTCCCGACATCTGCCCTCCGCGCTGAATATATGCCGGCAGAAAAGGCGTGGCCTATTAATAAAGTGGTTGAAGTACTCAAGGACTATGATTTCTGCAACGCAGAACTGCAATGGCATGAAGGAGCCAAGCAGAGAAGGCTTTCATTTGAATACATTGTTTTCGCAGGCCTGAACGATTCACACCGCCACAGAGACCAACTTGTGGAATTGTTGAAGGGATTGGACTGCAGGGTCAACCTCATACCCTTTCACACAATACCCGACTCACCTTTTACCGCAGCACCAGAAAAACGTATGAAAGAAATACGTGATTATCTTACCTACAAGGGCGTATTCAGTACACTGCGGGCCTCACGAGGAGAAGATATTATGGCTGCATGCGGCTTACTAAGCACTAAAGAAAGAAACAAAAAAGAAACTAAATAATTATGGAAGGAAAGAAAATACGCGTAGGCATTACTCATGGTGATGTGAGCGGCATAGGTTATGAGGTTATCCTCAAAACATTCGCTTATCCGATGATGTGCGAAATGTGCATACCCATATTATATGGCTCGCCCAAGGCAGCGACATATCATCGCAAAATGCTAAATCTTACGACCAACTTTGCCATGATAAATCAAGCCTCAGATGCACAAGAGGGTCGTCTGAACATGATCTCGGTATATGACGAAGAAGTCAAAATAGATTTTGGCACGCCTAATCCGGAATGCGGTAAAGTCGCCATGCTTTCATTAGAGAGAGCTATCAAAGATTACAAAGAAGGCAATATCGACGTATTGGTTACCGCGCCTATAAACAAAGCTTCAATGCAAAGCAGCAATTTCAACTTTGTGGGACACACAGAGTATCTTGAGCATGAGGTTGGCGAAGGCAATGAAGCTTTAATGATTCTGATGAGTCCCATGATGAAAGTGGCATTGGTGACAACACATCTCCCTATAAAAGAGGTATCCGCTAACCTAACCCAGGCAAAGATTGAGAAAAAAATCGACATCTTTAACACTTCATTGAAATCTGACTTTACCATTTCCATCCCTCGCATAGCTGTATTGTCACTGAATCCACATTGTGGTGACAACGGACTGATTGGCTCTGAAGAGAAGGACATCATCAAGCCTGCTATTGATTCTATGCGGAAGAGAGGCGTTCAGTGCTTTGGACCATATCCCGCTGACGGATTCTTCGGCGCCGGAGTGTACTCCTCTTTTGACGGTATTCTGGCTATGTATCATGACCAAGGCCTGACTGCATTTAAGACGCTATCCGCTGACGATGGTGTGAACTTTACTGCGGGTTTGCCTATCGTCCGCACTTCACCAGACCATGGCGTCGCTTATGATATTGCCGGCAAGGGTGAAGCAAACGAGAATTCTTTTCGACAGGCTATCTATGTCGCCTTGGACGTATGGCGTAACCGCCAAATAGACAAAGAGGCATATGCCAATCCTTTGAAAATTATCCCACGTGACAAAGGACGTAAAGATGGCAGAGAGCAAATAGAATAATGAAGTTCGGGATTATCGCTGCAGGTGAAGGTTCACGTCTTAAACAAGAGGGGTTAACGACAGACAAACCCCTGATAAGACTAAACGGCATACCTTTGTTGTGTCGCCTGATAAACATCTTCACTTCACTAAATGCCAGCGATATTGTTGTTATTGTAAATCCTCTGATGCCTGCCGTAGTAAACTATGTCAAACAACTTAGAGACAATCATCAGAAACAAAATCTGTGTCCTGTCACAATTGTAGAAAAAGCTACCAAAAGTTCCATGCACAGTTTCTATGAGATAAGTCCTTATCTATCAGCAGAACCATTCTGTCTGACGACTATTGATACTGTTTTTCATAAGACGGAATTCCGTGATTACATTACTGCCTTTTCCACTTTTGATGGCGACGGTCTAATGGCTGTAACTGATTTTGTTGATGACGAGAAACCGCTTTATGTCAGTACTGCTTCAGACATGACAATTGACGGATTTTACGACACACCACACGAATGCAAATACATATCAGGAGGTATCTATTGCTTAAAACCTGCAGCAATAACCACGTTAAAACGATGCGTGGCTGAAGGTCAAAGCCGAATGAGGAATTTCCAACGGCAGCTCGTTCTTGACGGTATGTCATTGAAAGCCTACCCCTTCACCAAGATACTGGACGTTGACCATGTCAGCGACATCCGAAAAGCCGAAATGTTTCTTGCAAACTGAGATATGCCATGAATATAGCCGGTATCCTTCGCAACAAGGTCTTTTCTCCTAACTCCAATGACGACAGCATTATGGAGTTTGTCGCCAACGGACTGCGGGCTAACGGACATCAGGTAACCTTCTATAAAGAAGAAACTCTGCCGCAAAGTGATATCAATGAGCACATCATATTCTCTATGGCAAGAGGTTCCGACAGTCTGCTGAAATTACAGCAATGTGAAAATTGTGGTGCGATCGTTGTCACTTCGCCCAAAGGAGTGCAGAATTGTGAGCGTATAAGCATCACACGCCTCATGTTTGACATCGGTATTAATATCCCGCCCAGCGTCATCTTGTACCTTTCTGACGGACTGGAGATTCCTGGCGATATTGCATTCCCCTGTTGGTTGAAATGTGCCGGGACATGCACCCAACAGAAAGAAGACGTATGTTTTATTGAAGACTGGGAGACATTGGAGCTACATATAGGAGAATTCCGGCACAGAGGTATCAAGACGGCTCTTCTCAGCCAGCACGTCACGGGTGACATCATCAAGTTCTACAGTGTCACCGATACAGACTTTTTCTACTGGTATTATCCGACGCAAGGCCCGTCACACAGCAAATTCGGATTGGAAAAGCATAATGGCATGCCCCGACAATACCCCTTTTCAATAAAAAAACTGAAACAAGATACAGATAAAATCGCACGGTTGGCAGAAGTGCCTGTCTATGGCGGTGACTGTATCGTGGACGAGACAGGAAAATATTGGATAATAGACTTCAATGACTGGCCCAGTTTCTCACCTTGCATAGAAGATGCGTCTAAAGCTATCGTAAAATATATTATCAACCAAATATCATATCATGTTAAATATTAAATCTACGTATAAAAGTTTGGATATAGAAGAATGGTTTGACATTTACTTTACACGTCCCGTCGGGTATGTGATGGCGTTAGTATTCAACAAGTTTAACGTCCATCCTAACATCGTAACCATCCTGTCCATGCTTTTGGGAATTATGGCGGGAATCATGTTTTACCACTCCGATTTGCAACACAACATATGGGGCATAGTCTTCCTAATGCTCGCGAATTTCTGCGACAGTTGTGACGGTCAATTAGCAAGAATGGCACATAAAAGTTCGCAGTGGGGACGCATCCTTGACGGATTCGCCGGCGACGTGTGGTTCTTCTGCATCTATTTCGCCATTTCATGCCGGCTGTTCCATCACGACATTCCCTTTACCCACACAGAGTGGCAGTGGCTGGCCTTTGTCTTATGCACCACATCCGGTGTATTCTTCCACGCACGCCAGTGCCAGTTGTCAGACTACTACAGGAACATCCATCTGTATTTCCTGCCGGACATCAAGAGCGAACTGAATTTTTCTACCGTCGAGCAGCAGCATCTGGACAACACACCCAAGAAAGGGAATTTCTGGTGGCGTTTGTTTTTAAGAAGCTATGTCTCATACACCCGTTCGCAGGAAAAGATGACACCACGCTTCCAACAGATGATAAAATACATCCGCGAGGTGCGCAACGACATCGTCTCCGATGACTTCAGGACTGATTTCAGGGCACAGAGCCTACCCTTGATGAAATATGCCAACATCGTCACCATCAACTGCCGCATCTTCACACTCTTCTTCGCGTGTCTGATAGATCAGCCCTGGTTGTATCCTGTCGTTGAAATGACTGTTTTTGCAGGCATCGCAGGCTATATGCGCCATCGTCATGAAAAAATGTGCGCAACTTTCTACGAAAAACTGAAACAGGGAAAATACTGATTGTATGAAAAACAGTTATCGCAATCTATTTATTCTATTCGGCATTGCAGCCATTGCCGTCATGCTGTTCACTTTCGACATGGATTACCGGGAGCTGTGGACCAACATCCACCGTGCCGGCTACTGGTTCTTTGCCGTCATAGGAATATGGCTCATTATTTATCTCTTCAATACCCTGACATGGTTCCTTATCATTCGCAACGGAGAGAGACCTTCACCCGTACCATTCTGGCGCATCTATAAGCTGACTGTGTCCGGATTTGCCCTGAACTATGCCACACCTTTCGGGCTCATGGGCGGCGAGCCTTACCGCATCATGGAACTTTCACCCGTGCTGGGAACGGCACGTGCCACATCCAGTGTGATTTTATTCGTGATGACGCACATTTTTTCGCACATCTGCTTCTGGCTGAGTTCCATCGTACTATATTTCATCATGTACACGCCGACACTCCCCATGGCATTGTTCCTCTTGCTAACATCGGTCGTCCTGTCACTCTTGGTGTATTTTTTCATTGTCGGCTACCGCAACGGCATGGTTGTCAAGACCTTCAAGATGCTAGGCCACATACCGTTGGTCAAACACCGGGTACGCCGTTTCTACACCAGCAAGAAAGAATCACTGCAAAAAATCGACATGCAGATTGCCGAGTTGCACCGCCAGCGCAAGTCAACATTCTACGCCACATTCGCCAGCGAGTTCATAGCCCGTTACCTGACCAGTACGGAGGTATTCTTCATCCTGAAAATCCTGACGCCTGAAGTCAATTTCCTTGACTGCATACTGATTATGGCCTTCACCTCACTGTTCGCCAACATATTCTTCTTCTCCCCCATGCAACTGGGATTCCGCGAAGGCGGCTTCGCATTGGCTGTCAGCGGATTGAGTCTGTCTGGCGCATTCGGCGTCTACACAAGTCTCATCAGCCGCGTCCGCGAACTGATATGGATTGTTATCGGCGTGGCACTGATGAAAGTCGGCAACATAAAGACCAGCCACCGCCGGCAACCCGTCAAGGGACTGCTCTTTGACTATGGCGGTACACTGGACACCGCAGGCCGTCACTGGGTAAACGTCATCTGGGAGGCCTGTCAACAGGCCAAGGTCCCCGTCACCGAAACACAATTCCACGAAGCCTATGTACACACCGAACGCTATCTGGCGCAACATCCCGTCATCACGCCCGAAGACAATTTCCTCGCCCTGATGCAGAAAAAAATAAAACTGGAAATGGCTTACCTGAAACTGGACGAAAAGTACATACAGCCTGTCTCGCAATTCTGCTACGACTATGCTCGGCGTGAGACCGAAAAAGCCAAATCTACACTACAACAGCTCAAGGGAAAATATCCCATGGCCATTGTCAGCAACTTTTACGGCAACATGCACGCCGTCCTGCAAGACTTCGGATTGCTCAACTTTTTTGACGATATCATAGACAGCGCTACCGTAGGCATCCGTAAGCCTTCCGCAGACATCTGGAGACTCGGAGTCGGTGCACTGGGACTCCGTGCCGATGAGGTATGCGTCGTCGGCGACTCGCTGGACAAAGACATCCGTCCCGCAAAAAGTATCGGATGTCAGACTATATGGCTGAACAATGCAGAAGGGACATCCCCGGCGTCTCCCAACGAGACCGCCACAGACGACACCATCAGCAGCATCGACGAACTCCCCCAAAAACTTACCGGGCACGTATAACCGCCCGTCCGGACGCAAGAACACATAAAAATCCATCCACGGGATACTGCCGCCACCACTGCGCGGCGATAATTCTTGTCTTTTCCCGATATATCTTCCGTTCCAACGGATGGAATATAAGTTCCGACCAATAGAACGTATGTTCCATCGGACGGAACTTATATTCAATAAGGCAGGACCGCTGCAACTGCCGGCTAAAAATGCGCAGGGCCGGACTGATGCAACCAGCCATCGAGGACAGCAAGAGAGACAACACAAAAGCCGAAAACGGGAAAATCGATAAATATTGCAGAAGATTTGCCAAGATTTCTATATCGCAATTCCCGTACATTTGTAATCAAAACAGGCCTTGGACCCGATGGGGATTGTACCATTGCTGACAGTTTTTACGGTATTAACTGATTTTTTATTAGCTTTGCAGTCGAAAGGCTCCATAAACACTACGAACATGTATACCGAATGTCTCTCAAGCTATCAGCCCATCACGCTTGACCAAATGGGCGGAATAAAACTGATGAACCGCACGGACACTAAGTTTGTCACCAATACGGCCGTGCTTGGACGGTTGCTTCAGATGGCGAAAGACGACTACCGTGTTCAGGAAACAGACGGCAAACGGCTGGCAGACTATTACACGGTATATTTTGACACGCCGGAATCGGCCATGTATGTGGAACATGAGACCGGGCACACTAACCGGCAAAAGCTGCGCATACGCTCCTATGTGGAGTCGCGCATGAATTTCCTCGAGGTCAAGACCAAGAACAACCGTGACCGCACCAAGAAGATACGCATGGGCATCACGGAATTTGACTTTTCAAGATGCACGGACTTTGACTTGCAGGCACAAACATATTCCAACTTTCTCCACGAGCATCTGAAATACCCGCCGGAGACTTTGACATGGCAAATCGAGAACCGCTTTGACCGCATCACGCTAGTCAACAACGCTATGACGGAGCGCCTCACGATAGACACTAATCTAAGGTTTCACAATCTGCGCACCGGCCACTTCCATCTGATGGAAAACATTGTCATCATTGAATTAAAGCGCAACGGACTGCAACACTCTCCCATCCTGCATATGTTGCGTGACTTACGCATAAAGCCGAACAGATTCTCGAAATATTGCATCGGGACGGCACTGACCAACGACAGCATGCGCCGCAATCGGTTCAAGACAAGGTTGCATGAATACGAACGGATATTACACAACAATTATATCACATACTGAACGAAATATGAACACATTACTTCCTACTGAATTTCTGGACACACTTGTCAGGTTTGTCATCTGCGTTATCGTCAACTGGAGCATCATCTTCTGCCTGTACTACAGAAAAAGTCACCGGCGTGATTTCTCATTCACTTTTATGATGATGACTGTCGCCATCTTCTTCCTCGTCTATTTCATGATGGGAATGGACCGTGGCAAGGCAACGATGGGAGTCGGTCTCGGACTGTTTGGCATCTTCAGTATCATGCGATATCGCACTGACAGCATGCCCGTAAGAGAAATGACATATCTTTTCGTCATTATCTGCCTTGCCGTGATACACGCCATGGCGACCGAGTCTGTCGAGGAGCCCAGCATCGGTTCTGACACAATGGCCATGAGCTATGCAGAACTGATCACCGTCGATGCCATTACTATCGTCTGCCTATACATATGTGAACACTTCCTGAAAGCACAAAGTACCAAACTGATTCAATACGACCGCATTGAACTCATCACACCCGAACGGCGTCAGGAACTTATAGAGGATATTAAGAAGAGAACAGGCTTAAACGTAACACATATAGATATCGGTGCAATTGACTTCATCAAAGACATGGCCATGCTAAAAGTTCACTATCAAGGACAAAACAACACGGTTAACAGTGTCTTAAAACTGTACAAGGACGAACTGAAAGAATTTTAAATAACACATCAGATATATGAACAAAGCGAAATTTCTTTTACTGATGTTATTGCCGTTAGCGGCAAGAACCTACGGTGATGACTTCGGCATGCTATACAACATTGGCGCAGAAAAGAAACTTGGCAGCAAATGGGAAATTGAAGCAAGAGCGGAACTTCGCAATCGCAACAATTCAAGAACATTAGACCGATGGGAACTCAGCGCCGACGCATCATACAAGATTCTAAAAGGATTGAAAATCGGAGCAGGTTATTCTTTCCTCTACGACAATAACGAGGAAAAAATCACATATCATTCCGACGGTAGTGTCAACAACTGGCGTCCGAACTATTGGGGAGCACGTCACCGTTTTCGTGTAGATTTGACAGGAAGCGTAAAACCCAACAAACGTTGGCAATTCCAACTAAGAGAGCGATGGCAGTATACTTATCGGCCTTCAAAAACTACCGACCGGTACGACATGGACAACCAGATGTGGGATAATGACTATGTACGTGACGCTAAAGCAAAACACATCCTACGGAGCCGCCTGCAAGTAAAATACGACATCCCTAAATCAAAGTTTGAGCCTTTCGCAAACGCAGAGATGTTCAACGCATGGAGCATTGAGAAAATACGCTATCATATCGGCATATCGTATACGCTGAAGAAACAGCATGTATTCGAAGCCGCATACCGTTATCAACACCTATACGGTGACGACAATGATAACGAGCAAAACCGCCACATGATAGGATTAGGTTATAAATACAAATTTTAATAATCATGAAGAAAACAGCCATCTCTATACTGATTTTTGTAATCAGCTTCGCCTTCTTCAGTTGTACGGATGACGATCATTCGTTGGCAGAAATAATCGCTCTGTCGGATAACAATTTCTCAAACGATACAATCTACGTGGAGTACAATGGTTCCGTAGTAACCGTCAAGGGCGATGACTATAATCTTATTACAACGGACGGTGCAGATGTGACTGCCAACATCATCGACACAACAGCTTTCTATGTGTTTGTGCTCAGCGGCACATCAACTGACGGGCAATTTAAGACCTATGCGTTTCATAAGTTCGGCATTGTTCTCAACAACCTCACATTGTCCAACAACGACGGTCCGGCATTGAACAACCAATGCCATAAGTCTTTATACCTTACATGTCCCGCAGGCACAACAAACACACTTTCTGACGGCACATCCTATACTGAAACCACAGAAGACCAGAAAGGTGCCTTGTTCAGTGAAGGCCAGATACTCTTTAGCGGAGCCGGCTCCCTGAATATAACCGGCAACTGCAAGAATGCTATCGCATGTGACGATTATATAGCCATCGATTCGGCCATTGCCATAACAGCCACAAGTATCAGCAGTAACGGTATCAAGGTAAATGACGGCATCCACATCAATGGCGGTACGCTAAGCATTATCGTATCAGCTGACGGGGCCAAAGGCATCAAATGTGACTCTATTGTAAATATCACAGGCGGAGACATCAACATCACGACATCCGGCGATTATCTGATAGAGACTACCGACGGAGTGACAGACACGTCAACTTGTGCTGGCATCAAGTGTTCTGGCACTATGACCATGAGTGCGGGAACACTGACCATCACCAGTACAGGTGACGGTGGCAAAGGTATCAACTGTGACTCTGACATCTACTTTACGGGCGGTACATTGAATGTTACCTGTACTGGCGATGAAACAGTGTCCAAACCCAAAGGTGTTAAAAGTGACGCCATCATATACATCAGCGGAGGTTCTTTTACATCTCAAAGCAGTAATGCCCGTGCCACAGATTGCGCAAACGCAGACCATTACCCTACTATTCTCGGAGAGCCAACCATAAAGTCGCTGGCAAAGAAAAAAGTTATAGTCAGCTACGAATAACCACACATTATTTATATACAACAATGAAAAAAATCATTTTTATATTAACAATCCTACTGACATTGAATATTGAAACGATAATGGCAGCAGACAAAAAGGATAAGGCTACCGACGCACAGCGCGTGGCATATGTCCTCCGAAACATTGGTGTAAAAAGGGATATTCAAAGCAAGCTAAAACCATTGCTGGAAAGTTACTTACGAGAGCTCAACGCCGCCGAGGCACCTTATGAGAAATTGAAGGACAAACTGAAACCTCAAATTAAGATGGGCAATATCAGTGAAGCCCAAGGGCAACAGTTGCTTAATGAGAAATGGGCGACCGATGAGCGTGAGTTGGCCGTAAAGAAATCTTATGAAAAGAAATTCAAAACCGTTCTCCCAACTAAAAAGGTATATGAATGCTACCGCCTGCTAAACGATAAAAGCAGTAAAATACTGGATTACTGATTTAATATCTATATTATAACGCAACAGGGACCTTTAGGAATTATCTCAAAGGCCCCTGTTACATTATGCTATATTATTCATTAATACTCGTAACAACCTGCATCACTCTTACCGTCGACCAGACGTCTCTTTCCGTCACGGTCAAGCGGGTAATAGCTCTGCGTCACTGAAGGATCGCCCGCCCCTACAGCAACAGACAGACTGTCTAAATGGAAATCATACGAGAGCGCATCCAAATTGAAATGCGGGAAATTACCGGCACGCGACACTTTATTAGACTTCTTATCCCACACATTGTTTATCAAATCCTCATCCACCACTTCGACTGTATTTAACAGGCAATTTTGGAAATAGTAGTTGAATGCACCGGCACCATAACCTTCCATACGGTCACCAAAAATCTCATCATCCGAATAACCGGTGATAATACAATTATAGAATGCAGCATTCGTAAGATGGTAATTGGTTTTATCTTTGTAATTGGTGTAATACAGTGCCGGCCCCCGCATGCCACTGAATGGATAGAACTGGGCTATCGTACAATGCACGAACTCGTTGTCTCCACCATACAGACAGACACAATACCCGCCCGCATTTGACACCTGGGTGTTACCGGCAAATATCTTGGCGTTATAGGATTCCAAGGCTGTGCCACTGACATTATGTATGACGCAATTCTCCAGACGGAGTTTTTCGCTCTCTGAAGAGACTGACTCACAAAGAATACCATATGCGCCACTGTGTATATCACAATAATTGAGGCTATTGCCATAGCTCTTATCGGTTATGAAAACCCCTTGCCATTGTTCTGATATTCTGTCATAAGGCTGGTTCTCAAACATGTAATCCATACGATCGCCACGCAACACAACAGGTTTCTCCCGCGTGCCATTGGCTATAAGCCTCCCTTCGACACGCATGTGCGCATTCGAAGCGAACATCAGTCTCACACCTGCTTCAAGCGTCAAGGTACAGCCCTCTTCTATTGTCAGACTATCTTTAATCACATAAGGCCGCTGGGCAGATAGCTGCATATCAGTCTGCACATGAGCATCACGCATCCATATTACATCCTGACTGTAAGCACTCAATACCACAGACTGCTGGGCACCATTGGCAAGCGTAAACACTAATGTAGCCTCATGAAGCACTTTGTCATCCTGGTTGCTTTCAGGCGGCGTAATTTGCACATACGCCAACAAACTGTCTTTGGAGCGGCAGTCAATGGACGTAGCCAAATTGCCGTCAACATAACTGCCGTCGACAATCACGCTGAATCCGCTGGTAATGCCGTTAAGAAAAGCTATATTGGTAATACTCACACCATCAGAATTGTTGTTATAGATGGCAAAGCGACGAGTAACCGAATTTGTTCCTGCAATGACGGTATCCATCCTCAGTGTGTCGACAGAAAAAGTCAGACGGTCTCCCGCAGCAGTTTCAAACTTCTCTTCCTCAACACATGAAGACAAAGCCACCAGAACGACAAGACACAGATATACGATGCTCTTCACAAAACGACTTATTTTTCAGGTATATTCTTCAGTATCTCCAACACGTGATCCCATACCATCTGAACCGTCGGAATCAGCAATCGCTCGTCGGGCGAATGAACACCTCTCAGGGTCGGACCTATAGAGACCATATCCATGTTAGGATATTTCTCACTGAACAAACCACACTCCAAACCGGCATGTATGGCTTTAACTTCAGGAGATTTCTTAAACAGACGCTCATAAGCAGCGACAGCCAACTTCAGGAACTCGCTGTTCGGGTCAAGATACCAGCCGGGGTAGCCGTTGTTGACCTCTACATCGGCACCAGCCAACTCAAAGACCGCAGAAACGGCATCCAATGTTGCCAAACGCTTACTGGTAAGGTTGCTACGCTGCATAGTGGAGACCTTTATCTTTCCGTCAATCAACTTCACACTTGCCAGATTGGTACTTGTCTCCACAAAATCAGGAATGTCCTGACTCGTCGCCAACACGCCATTCTGAACTCCAAGGACAGCACGCAGAAGACGGCCTGTCAAGTCACTTGTAAATACGCGGTCTGCCGCATCCGTCGACTCCAGCACAAACTGCATGTTTTTCTCCGTCACACTGTATTCTTCCTCAAACTCAGCTGTCATGACATTAAACTCCACGCGCAAGTCCTCCTTGTATTTCATCGGAATAGCGCAGACGGCGTATCCGTCACGTGGGATAGCGTTATGCAATCCACCACTTTGGATATCTGCGACACACATGTCAAATTTCTTCATGAAGCGATACATCAGTCTTGCCAACAATATGTTGGAATTGGCACGTTTTTTCTGTATGTCATCACCTGAATGACCGCCCACCAAGCCTTTAACCTGTAGCTTAAAGAAGAAACTGTCTTTTGGCGCAGCCTCATAGTCCACATCAAAATAAGCGCGGGTATTGCCACCACCGGCACAACTGATGAAAATCTGTCCCTCGTCTTCCGAATCCAGATTAATCAGATACTCGCCCTTCAGCAAATGAGGGTCAAGGTTGGAAGCACCAACAAGGCTTGTCTCTTCAGAACGAGTAAACAGGCATTCCAGCGGTCCGTGTTCCAGTGTATCATCAGCCAAAACGGCTAATTGTATAGCACCACCTATACCGTCGTCAGCACCCAGAGTGGTACCCTGAGCCGTCATCCATTCACCTTCCACCTTTGTCTGTATAGCGTCTTTGGAAAAGTCAAAATCCAATCCTGCAATCTTTTCACATACCATGTCCATATGGCTCTGCAACACCGTCGTCTTACGGTTTTCATAGCCTTTGGTCGCCGGCTTGCGAATCAGCACATTGCCTGTTTCGTCCAAACGACATTCCAGATTGTGTCTGCGCGCAAAGTCCTGAAGATATGCCATCATCTTCTCCTCATGACCCGATGGGCGGGGAATCTTGTTTATCTCTGCAAAATAATCAAAAACCAACTTGGGTCGTAATTCTATCTTTGTCATGTCTGTAAATATTAATCACATTATTATATAATAATAACGCATCCGAGGCGAAAATATTGCATCAACAAAGCATAGTTGCAACGGTTTTTCCACTGCATGGCCTGAAACACGCCGTACTGTCCCGGATACAATACCCGTACAAAATGTTTCTGTACCCCGGATATATTTTCCGTTCCATCGGCTGGAATATAAATTCCATGGCATGGAACGTATGTTCCAAAGGCTGGAACGGACGTTCTATGCTATAGAATAGATTTTATATAGCACTGAAAAGAATAAATTATAGAGTATGTTTTAATATTTTGTTATCTTTGTAATAACAAAAACAATAAAACATGAATTTCAAACACACACTCGTCATTTATGCCTTGCTCAGTATGTCAGGTAGCATATGTCACGTCGCAGCACAGAGTATTAAATATCCTACAGAAGTCAAAGAACTGTACAACACTGCAGACAAAGCCGCCGTGCTGACGAAATATCCCCGTCCGGTTATAGGCGTACCCACAACGCCTGATACGAAGGCAGAGGTTGCCGCTGTTGAAAAGGCCGGAGGCATTGCGATAATCATTCCTTCCACCGTTGACCCGGGCGCACTGCGTGATATCGCCGGACTTCTGGACGGATTGGTATTGTCACAAGGCGTACAAGCAAGCGACAAATACAGTGTCTTGCTGAACAAAGTAGCGTCTGACCGCAACATACCGGTATTGGGCGACAATGCCCTGATGGCGAAAATAGACTCCGGACTTTGGCGCATGCACGATAATTGCAGAGATTACGCCAGCTTGATTGACTGCGCAAAACTGTTCAAGCGCGCCAAAAACCTTCATCAAAGAATGTTTACCGTTGATACTCATGCAGACCTGCCTGAAGGTTACGACAAGGGCAACAGCATAGGTCTGAGAAAGACCAACCAAGTCAGCATACAAAAAATGGAGGAAGGGATGCTTGATGCAGAATTTATCATTGACTTCATTGGCGACGGTGCAAAGACCAAAGAACAGTTAGACAATGCTGAAACCAAGTGCAAGAAAATTCTGCAACAAATATACGATGACATGGATAAATACAAAGACTTCTGCGCTATCGCCAAGACTCCGGCTGAGGCCATGAAAATCAAATCAGAGGGCAAAAAAGCGCTCTTTATCGGGATGGAGAACGGCGCGGGACTCGGCGCTGACATCAATAACGTGAAATGGTATGCCGACAGAGGTGTAACCTATATTACACTTTGCTGGATGAAAGACAATGCCATCTGTCACTCCTCAAGCATCCGATACAAAGACAATGACCCCAGCAAAGGCCTGACAGAATATGGCAAGAAAGTTGTGCGCCAGATGAACAAGCATGGTGTCATTGTTGATGTCTCTCACACCAGTGAACAGACATTCTGGGACTGCATCAAAGTCAGCAAGACACCTATCATTTGCTCCCACTCGGGTTGCATGGCCAACCACACCCACGACCGCAACATCACGGATGAACAAATCAGAGCACTTGCCCAGAAAGGTGGCGTGTTGCAAGTATATGCCGTATGGAACTTCCAGGGCAAAGACAAATATAAAACAACTATAAAAAACATGGTTGCCGACATTGACCATGCCGTACGGATTGGAGGCGTAGACCACGTTGGTATCGGTGCCGATTTTGACGGCGGAGGCGGATACACCGGCATCATGGCTGAAAACGACTTCATAAACATCACCATGGAACTGATGAAGAAAGGTTACTCCGACGAGGATATTGCAAAAATCATGGGAGGAAACATCATGCGAGTAATGACAGAAGTACAACAGTACGCAAAAAAACAATAACATCATCACGTCATGAAACATGTATTGACTATTTTCGTTCTGTCGCTTTGCATGGCAACAGCCCATGCGGAAAAATATTCCAAGCTGATAGATACAGATATTGCCGGAAAAATCAGCCTGACCTGTGAGCAGACTGGCTCGTGGCAATTCAGTACATCATTGGAAAAAAGTAACGGCAAAGAGTTTATAACCATCAAGCTGCGCTGTACAACGCCGCAAGTGCCGCCCAAATTCAGCATCAGCTTTACCCTTCCACAAAAAGACATCTATCACCTGTGGCATCCTTGCGCAACCACGCGCTACAGATTTTATCCGGACTGGAACGGCAAGTCGTGGCAGAAATCGCAACTTGCTGTCAGTATACCCCTACTCTCCTTTTTCAATGAGCATAACCAAAACGCATTTCTGCTGGCTTGCGACGAAGTGTTCCACACCGTAAAAACCCAAATGGCGATAAGAGAAGAAGGATGTATCATGTGCTGCGAAATGAAATATTTTGATGAACCCGCCGCACCAATGACCGACTACACGACAACCATATTGCTGGATAACCGAAATATCTTTTGGTCGGATGCCATTCAGGAAGCTACGAAATGGATAGATACGACCATCCGCCTTACCCCATGCAACATTCCGGAAAGTGCTTTTGCGCCGTTATACTCTACATGGTATCAATTCCATCAGGACGTCCACGCCAAAGACATCGAGGAAGAATGTGCCATTGCCTCCAAACTGGGAATGAAAACCATCATCATTGACGATGGCTGGCAGACCGATGACACCAACCGTGGCTACGGCTTCTGCGGCGATTGGGAAATATCCACAAAAAGATTTCCCGACATGGTGGCACACGTCAAGAAAGTGCAGAGCATGGGAATGAAGTATATGCTGTGGTACTCTGTGCCGTTCATGGGATACTACAGCAAGAACTTCAAACGCTTCAAAGGCAAATTCTTGCGCTTGTCTGACCACAGCAAGGCCGGCGTACTGGACCCCCGCTTCCCTGAAGTAAGAGAATTTCTGGCAGAGACATACGAGAAAGCTTTGAAGAACTGGGAAATCGACGGTTTCAAGCTTGACTTCATCGACCAGTTTACTATCACCGGTACAGATCCTGCCATTGCGGAGAATTACGCCGGACGTGACTACAAATCAGTACCAGAGGCAACAGACGCGCTGATGAAAGAAATTACAGCCCGCCTGCAACGCATCAAGCCTGACATCCTCATAGAGTTCCGCCAAGCCTACATGGGACCTGCCATCAGACAGTATGGCAACATGATCCGTGTTGGCGACTGTCCTGGAGACTTGCAAGCCAACCGCATCGGCATCGCCAATCTCCGTCTGACATCGGGAACAACTGCCGTACATGCCGACATGCTGGAATGGAACAAGGAAGAATATCCACTCAACGTGGCACGCACCATCATTTCCTGCATATTCGGTGTCATCCAATATTCTGCCATGCTGCGAGACATCCCACAAGACAACCAAAACGTCATCCGCCATTGGCTGACATTCTCACAGGAACATCAGGACGCATTGTTGAAAGGCCAATTCAAACCTTACTCACCAGAGGCAGGCTTTCCCGTCATCAAGGCAGAAAACAACCAGGAACGCATCATTGCCGTCTATCAAGACAACATGGCTGTAAATGTAGGCAAGAAAGACAAGAATATCTATATCCTCAATGGGACATACAATTATTATATTATAGCAGAAGTCCCTGCAAATCTCAAATTGAAAACATTTGACATGTACGGAAAAGAGACAAGCAACACCAAACTAAAACCCGGAATTCAATATTTGCCCATCCCGGCTGGGGGATACGGACTCCTATATTAATGTTTTACAATTACGCTGTTATCATTATTTAACATGCAGAAAAAATAATTCTGAACAAGAAAACGTATCTTTGTGCCAATAAATAAAACATCTATAATTATGATTATTAAAACAAACACATTTTTAGGTATGGCGCTTGCAGCAAGCATCGCCGTTTCACTTCATTCATGCCAAAAGCAAACCCCTGAAACTCCGTCGGCTAAAAGTGCTGCAGAACCAGAGAAGCAGGAACTTAAAATAGCTTATGTTGAAGTAGACTCCATTATGACCAGTTATAATTTTGCCACAGAATATGTGGAAATCCTTAAAAAGAAAATGGAGACCATCCAATCTACACTAAACAGCAAAGGGCTCTCTCTCCAAAACGAAGTGGCTGATTTCCAAAACAAGATACAGCAAGGCAAACTGACTCAAGAACAAGCCACCAGTGTTCAGGCAGCACTCCAGAAAAAACAGACCCAACTCCAAAACTTGCAGGAAAGCTTGACAAACGAATATCAGAAAATGCAGGACAAATACAACAACGCTCTGCATGACTCTATACAGAACTTCTTAGCAAGCTACAACAAAACACACAAATATGATTACATCCTTAGCAAGAGTGGTGACAACATCTTACTCGCTAACCCGAAAATGAATATCACTGAGGATGTCATCAAGGGACTTAACAAGAGATATAAGAAAACTGAAAAGAAATAATCCGCAATTATGGCTTCAAACAAGTCGGCAAGAATCTTTTGCGTTAACACACATGAATATATGGACGTGCCTCTTGGCACAACACTATATGAGATATATAATCAACTCAAACCTGGAGATATCACAGAAGTAGCCAACGCCAAAGTCAACAATATTGTCACAGATTTAGACTATGCCATATTCAGCAACAAAGACGTTGAGTTTCAAGGTATGACATGCGCATCTGGCATGCGCACATATGGGCGATCCTTGTTTTTCGTATTAAGCAAAGCAGTGAAAGATCTTTTTCCTGGTGGTGTCATCATCAACGAGACCATGACAGCGAGTGGTGCATATTGCAAGTTGGAAATCGGTCAAGAATTGACAGACGATATCATCCAGAAACTGCGCGGACAAATGAAGACAATCATAGACAATGATTATCCCTTTGTCAAAGTCACCGCACACACAGACAACGCCGTACAGCTGTTTCAACAACATAACCACATCAGTAAGGTAAAACTCCTGACTTGTCACAAGAAGTTGTACACTACATACTACTTGCTGGATGGAGAGCCTGACTACTATTATGGTCCGCTGTTAAGAAGCACAGGACAACTTAAAGTATATGGTTTGGAACGATACAACGATGGACTGTTGCTCCGCATGCCGCAAATAAACAACCCTTCACAACTGCTCCCTTTCATCAAGCAAGATAAAATGCTTGACATTATCAAAGAGCAAAAAGAATGGCAGAAAATTATTGGCATCAGTACTATAGGAGAACTCAACGAACTGTGCAGGAACAAGAGAGATGCTATCAATATAATCAATGTCTCCGAGGCACTTCAAGAAAAGAAAATAGCCAAAATCGCCGAAAACATCAAGAACAAGTCCAGTGTCCGACTCGTTCTTATCGCAGGACCATCTTCCAGTGGAAAAACAACTTTCAGCAAGCGCCTTAGCATCCAATTGGTTGCTGAGGGCATTAGACCTGTCGCCATTTCCATGGATGACTATTTTGTTGATCGTGAGCATACCCCGTTGGACGAGAATGGAGAATATGACTTTGAGTCTGTTTATGCGCTTGACATTGAACATTTGCAGAGAGATTTGAAAGCATTGTTTGACGGTCAGCAAGTTGAGTTGCCGAAGTTTGACTTCACAACCGGCAAGAGCCTTCCGAGCGGAAACAAACTGAAGATTGACGACAAGACCGTTATCATCATGGAAGGTATCCACGGACTAAATCCTGAATTGACGAAGAACATCCCGGCTGAAATGAAATACAAGGTTTTTGTCTCTGCATTGACAACTATCCAATTAGATTACCACAATTTCATCCCGACAAGCGACAATCGTCTGCTTCGCCGCATCGTACGCGACTACAAATATCGCAACTACTCTGCGGAGGAGACTATCAGCCGCTGGTCGTCTGTAATAGCAGGTGAAAACAAATGGATTGTTCCTTTCCAAGAGGAAGCCGACGTAATGTTTAACTCTGCTTTGTTGTTTGAACTTGCCGGACTGCGCACACAAGCACTACCACTATTGGAAATGGTACCCGAGAGCGCCCCGGAATACAGCGAAGCTAACCGCTTGATAAACTTCTTGAATTATATTTTACCCATTAAGATCGACGGACTGCCTCCGACATCACTCTTAAGAGAATTTATGGGAGGAAGTACATTCCATTATTAGTACACACATATTATGAAGTATGGATTTGTAAGGGTCGCCAGTGCCATCCCCTCCGTCAAAGTAGCCAACTGCGCTTTCAACAGGGAACATATTGAGGCACTGATTAAGACTGCAGAAGCACAACGTGTTGAAATTGTCTGTTTTCCCGAGTTGTCTTTGACGGCATATACCTGTCAAGATCTCTTCAAACAGCAAAAACTCATCACGGACGCCGAGACGGAATTAAAAATTCTTCTCAGCAACACCCGTTCGCTTAATATTACTGCGATTGTCGGTTTGCCTGTCTGCCATCATGGCATACTTCTAAACTGTGCCGCTGTCATCAGCAAAGGAAATCTTCTGGGCATTGTCCCCAAAAGTTATCTGCCCAATTATAATGAGTTCTATGAAATGCGATGGTTTGCCGGTGCACAAAATATGTCATGTGCATCTATCCATTTCGCAGGACAAGATACTATTATTGGCAATAAACTAATATTCAAGACTCCGACATGCAAATTTGGTATAGAGATTTGTGAAGATGTATGGGCACCGACTCCACCGAGCAACGAACTGACAATTCATGGTGCGGAACTTATTTTCAATATAAGCGCCAGCAATGACGCTATCGGCAAGCACGCTTATTTAGAAAGTCTGTTGTCACAACAGAGCGCACGTTGTCACTGTGGCTACATCTACTCCGGAGCCGGATTTGGAGAAAGTACACAAGATGTCGTTTTCAGCGGCAAAGCGTTTATTTATGAAAACGGACACTTACTGGCCGAAGCCAAACGCTTCAGTACTGAAGAACAATTAATCGTCAGTGAGATTGACGTTGAGAGACTTCAAATTGAAAGAGCCGCCAATACGACCTTTACCACTTGTGTACAGCGAATCAATGATTATGACAGTTATTCCTTTATCAACGTACCGATAAGCACCGACAACGCTGATGACAAAATCTCACGCACCATCATTCCACATCCATTTGTTCCCAACGGACCAATGTTGAATGAACGCTGCGAAGAGATTTTCAACATACAAGTGCACGGGCTCGCCAAAAGGTTGCAGCACATTCATTGCCAACATGCCATCATCGGTATCAGTGGAGGCTTGGATTCCACCCTCGCCCTTTTGGTATGTGCACAGACCTTTGATTTATTAAAACTTAATCGAAAAGGCATCATCGGCATCACAATGCCAGGTTTTGGCACAACGGGCCGCACGCATAACAATGCCGTAAGTCTCATGCAAGAGTTAGGTGTAACCATCCGCGAGATTCCCATCGTGGAAGCATGTAGACAACACTTCCAAGATATCGGTTTAGACAGTTCTATTCACGATATCACCTATGAGAACAGCCAAGCACGCGAACGCACGCAGATTCTTATGGATGTAGCCAATCAGGTCAACGGTATTGTTGTCGGTACGGGCGACCTCAGCGAACTGGCGCTCGGTTGGGCAACCTACAACGGCGACCATATGAGTATGTATGGTGTCAATGCTTCGGTGCCAAAGACACTGGCGCGTCACCTTGTCATATGGACCGCAAATAATCTCCAGCAAGGCAAATGCAGAGAGACATTATTAGACATTGCCGACACGCCCATCAGTCCTGAGCTCATCCCCGCTGATGCAGACGGCAATATTGCACAAAAGACAGAAGACCTTGTAGGACCATACGAATTGCATGATTTCTTCTTATACTATTTTTTACGTTTTGGTTTCACGCCTGCCAAGATATTCTTCCTGGCCCGTCAAGCTTTCAAGGGGCAATATACAGATGACACCATCAAGAAATGGCTCACGACATTCTGCCGCAGATTCTTTACACAACAGTTCAAACGGAGTTGCCTGCCAGACGGTCCCAAGGTCGGCAGTTGCAGTCTGAGCCCGCGCGGCGACTGGCGCATGCCTACCGATGCCGATGCTAAATCATGGTTGGACGAATGTAACAGTTTATAATCTATGTATAAATACTTTTTCATTATATTATTTATTTTCTCTACTCTTCTCCTGCACGCCAAAGAAGACCGCCTGTTCTTCGCGGAAGTAGTGACAAACAATAAAAGCGACGAAATCATTGTCGGCGACAGTGCCGTATTCTCCGTATGGCTATATTCCGTCTATCCCTTTGGAGAAATTAAATGTACCAATGCCGATTTCAGAATTCACAATTGCCATGTCAGGAAAGTCCTCAACCACCAGCGGCGCAATCAAAGCCGCCGCTATATCGGCAACAGGATTTACTATTGCACACTCTGGGCACAATATATCATCGGCAGCAACAAAAAAGGCACATTCACTATTCCATCACTTGACTTTTCTGCAACACTCTACATACAGCAAGAACAAGAGATTGACCCGTTTGATCCCTTCGGGTTCTTCAGTCAGCCTAAGTACAAAAAGGTCAGCAAGGAATGTTCCAGCGAGTCGGTTAAAATCAGCGTTGTCCCTGAACCGATGAAAACCACTGAAGAACTGATGAAGAGTGGCAAGACTGTCATTTGATTACTATGAGTGACGGACATTACAACCGAGCCATCCTGCCTCCTGGCGGATACCAAAGTGCCCTCAAGGTCGGTAAGGCTATGGAGCGACAGGCATGCGAGAAGGCCCTGCAAGAGACACTTGACGAATGTATACAGGACAACCCCGAACTAAAGACTCGCATATTAGAAACTTTTTCAAATAAAATACACCCAAAACAGTAAAGTCATGAGTATTATTCCAATATTCATAAGCGGATTCTTGATAAGTCTGCAGCTTTTCACCGCACCAATCCATGCTATAACAGGTAACAAAGCAGCCGAGACACGTCAGAAAAGTGTAAAAGCCAAAAGCGATACCACTAAAACAGAGCAGAAGGAGATTTACTCCAACAAGGAGAGTATGCTCCACATATCCAAGGAGAAGGACAGTTGGTTTTTTCTCATACCTGACAGTCTCTTGCAGCGGCCCATCCTGGCTGTAACACGATTCACTGCCACCCCTGCAGGCATCGGCACGTACGGCGGTGAAGAGATTGCCGATCAGGTGGTATATTTTGAGTTATCCCCTGACAAGAGCAGACTTTTTCTAAAATCCAATGTGCTCTACAACCATGCCGACTCTCTCGACGCCATCGACAAAGCCGTGCACAACACCTCACAGGACCCTATCATCACAGCATTCAAGGTTGAGAAAAAAGTCAAGAATGCCTACCGCATCAATGTCACACACTTTCTTCTGGCGGAGAACTGCTTTTCTGTTCCCCAACGCTACAAATTGGCTTTCCACGCCACCAACCCCGTTGAGGGCGCAAGCTACGTTGAGCGTGTGCACAGTTACCCCATCAATACCGAGATACGCACCGTGCGCACTTACAACTGCAGCGGTCAAGTCCCGGCGGCACGCATAGCAGGCACTGTCTCCGTAGGCCTCAACACCTCTTTTGTCCTCTTGCCAAAGGTACCCATGCGCGCCCGCATTTTTGACCCACGTGTAGGATACTTTACAGACGACTATTATGCTTTTTCTGATGACCAGCAACGTGTTAAGCTCAAACGCTTTGTCACCCGATACCGCCTTGAGCCCAAAGACGAAGACATAGAGAAGATGAAAAGAGGCGAACTTGTGGAACCCAAGAAGCCTATCGTCTATTACATCGACCCAGCCACGCCTAAAAAATGGCGTCCCTATCTGATTGATGGTGTCAAAGACTGGAACAAAGCTTTTGAGAAAGCAGGCTTCAAGAATGCCATTACCGCCAAGGAGTGGCCGGAGAACGACACCACAATGAGCCTGGAAGACGCACGCTTTTCCGTTATCCGATACCTTGCCTCCGACATCCCCAATGCATACGGACCACAAGTTCATGACCCTCGCAGTGGCGAAATCATAGAAAGCCATGTGGGATGGTACCACAACGTGATGAGCCTGGTACACGACTGGTATATGATTCAGGCATCCAACGTAGACCCTCAGGCACGCACAATGAAGTTCACTGACGAACTGATGGGGCAGCTCATCCGCTTTGTCTCCTCCCATGAGATTGGCCATACATTGGGTCTGCGCCACAATTTCGGCTCAAGCAGTACCGTGCCAGTGGAGAAACTCCGCGACAAGACATGGGTAAAAGAGCACGGACACACGCCCTCCATCATGGACTATGCCCGCTTCAACTATGTCGCACAGCCTGAAGACAACATGGCCCAGAGTGACCTTTTCCCACGCGTCAACGACTATGACTGCTGGGCTATAGAATGGGGCTACAAACCTGTCTTCGAAGCCACCGACAGTGAATCCGACCGTTATTTCATGGATAAGATAACTACCCGGCGTCTCGCCGAAAACCCGCGCCTGTGGTGGGGTGACGGCGAAGGCTATGGTCTGGACCCGCGATGCCAGACAGAGGACCTCGGCGACGATGCAGTGCTCGCCAGTGAATACGGCATTAAAAACCTGAAAGGCATTATCGGAAAACTGCCAGAATGGACCTATTGGGGCGATGACAGCAACGGCAGTAACCTGACAGAAATGTATAGTCAGCTGTTCAATCAGTTCAGACGCTACTGCGGACACGTACGCAGATATCTCTCAGGAACTTACTACAACAAGAAAACCGTCAATGAGGCCGGCAACAAGTTTACAATGACCCCACGCGCCAAGGAAAAGAGTGTCTTGCCGTTTTTTGACAGACACATCTTCAACGAGCCGACATGGCTGACCAATCCTTCTTACATTCAACGCATATATAAATCTCCTGCCGAAACATACTCTATCCTGACAGGCATTATGTCCCCGCTCGTCAGTGACGCAACCTTATCCTCACTCAACGCCAACTACCCTATTGAAGAGTATCTGCCTGAACTGCAAGGCATGCTGTTCAAGGAGCTCGGCAATCAGGGCAACGTGTCCAAATACAGGCGCGAGTTACAACGGGTGTATGTCTACAGCCTGAGCAAATTTTTTAACGGCAACAAGACAGGACTGGGTACTGATGCTACCGCCTATGTATTGCACAGCCTGCAGGAATTGCAGAAAAAACTTCAGACAGCCACGCACCAAAGCGGTATAGACACCATCACAAAGGCACACTACACGCAGTTGGCTGATGAAATCAACCGCACACTTACAGTAAGATAGTCATCGTACATCCATTTGGTCACGGAATGACTGACAAAGAAACGTATTACAACCTTGAAGGCAGAAAAATCGCCAATCCCGAGAAAGGCAAGATATACATCCACAGCGGCAAAAAAGTGCTGAAGAAATAGTCTACGGCTTCTTATACCCATATTGAAAAAAAGATGTATTTTTACATCCAAATCAACATGACATAAATATGATTAATACTATTATATGGGATCTTGACGGCACAATACTGAACACGCTGGACGACCTTTCTGACAGCGTCAATTATGCTTTACAATCAAGCGGACTCCCCAAGAGGAACAAAACTGAAATACGCCGCTACTTAGGCAACGGAATACGCAATCTGGTTCAGCAATCTGCGCCGAAAAATATTACAGAGGAACTATTTGAACAGACATTCCAAACATTCAGAAGCTACTATTTCGAACACTGCCTCATAAAGACAAAACCCTATGAAGGCATCACAGAACTTATGGCACAGTTGAAGACAGATGACTACAAAATGGCCATCGTCTCAAAAAAAAGCCCAAAAAGCCGTCACGGACCTCAACAATAAATTTTTCTCTGAACACATCACCATAGCTATCGGAGAGCAGGAAGGAATTCAGCGAAAGCCCGCACCCGACATGGTAAACAATGCTTTGGAGCTATTGGGAAGCAGTCCTGCTCATACCGTCTATATCGGTGACTCCGAAGTGGATCTGCAGACAGCACGAAACGCACAGATGCCATGCATCTCCGTCTTATGGGGATTCAGGGATAAGGATTTTCTCGTACAGCACGGCGCAACGGCATTTGCTGAAAAGCCGCAAGACATCAAGACTCTGCTATCTCTGTCAGTTCCAACCAACGCATAGACTTCTCATCCAACTCCTGAGACAACACAGGAAGTCGCTTGCTGATAGCCATAATCTTATCCACAGAAAGCGTACCGCTGCAGAGTTCATCCTCCAACACTTTCTTCTCTTGCTCGAGACGGTCTATCTCAACAGAGAGACTCTCCAGTTCTTTTTGCTCTTTATACGACAGGCGCCGTTTTTGATTTAAGCGTACCTTTTGGTTAGGACAAGGAAAAGTATCACCCTTTGCCGTCAGTTCTTTTTCCCTGCGTTCTTTATCAATGCGGCAGTCGTCCCATTCCCTGTATTGAGAATAATTGCCCGGAAAATCCTTGATTTCCCCGTCACCATGGAACACTAACAGATGATCTACAACCTTGTCCATGAAATAACGGTCATGACTGACAATAATTACGCATCCCTTGAAATGCTGCAAGTACTCTTCTAAAATCTGAAGCGTGATAATATCCAAGTCATTTGTCGGCTCGTCCAAAATCAAGAAATTCGGATTCTGCATCAGCACCGTGCAAAGATACAAGCGCCGTCGCTCTCCGCCCGACAGTTTATAGATGTAATTGTGTTGCTGTTCGGGTGAGAACAAGAAGTGTTGCAACAATTGCATCGCCGACAGTTTGCGCCCACCGCCAAAATCAACATATTCGGCAACATCACGGACGGCATCAATCACGCGCATCTCGGTATCGAAGCGCATACCTTCCTGGGAATAATAACCAAAGCGCACAGTCTCGCCAATGGAAAACGAACCCGAATCTGGCTTCAGGAACCCGAGGAGAAGTTTGATAAACGTTGACTTGCCAGTACCGTTATTACCGACAATACCCATTTTCTCATAGCGCGAAAAATTGTAATAAAAATCCTTGAGTATCACCTTGTCGCCAAATGACTTGCTTATATACTTAGCCTCAAAGATTTTGTTGCCTATATACGTATTCCGAACCTCCAACACAGTACGCTTCTCTTCCATGCGTTGTTTAGCCTTAGCCTCAATCTCATAGAAGTTGTTCTCGCGGTATTTGGCTTTATGTCCACGCGCGGAAGGCATACGGCGCATCCAGTCAAGTTCTTTGCGATACAGATTATTTGCACGGGCAATCTCGCTATTTTGGGCATCGATGCGTGCCTGACGCTTTTCCAGATAATAACTGTAATTACCCTTGTATGAGAACATCTGCTTGTCGTCCAACTCCAGTATCTCTGTACACACATCGTCCAGGAAATAGCGGTCATGGGTCACAAGAAGCATGGACACATTACGGTTTTGCAGATAGTGCTCCAACCATTCTATCATTTCTATATCCAAATGGTTTGTCGGCTCATCCATCACCAGCAAATCGGGTTCCATCATTAAGACATTGGCAACGGCAACGCGTTTCAACTGACCTCCCGACAAGTTGCAAACCTTTTGGTCCAAATCCGTAATCTTCAATCGGGTCAAGACTTGCTTGATACGGGTCTCATAGCTCCATGCGTCAGCAGCGTCCATACGCTCCATCCAAACGTCCAAATCCTTCTGACCATTCAGCAATGCCTGCGTATAACCTTTTATCAAATCGGTCAACTCATTACCATGTGAAAAGCATGCCTCCATCACGGTCATATCACCAAGATACTCAGGATGTTGGGGCAGATAACCCACGCGCAAATCTTTGCGATATACTATCTTGCCCGTATCGTAGTCCTCGTCACCACATATAATATTTAGCAACGAACTCTTACCTGCACCATTGCGGGCAATGAGTCCGACCTTGCGATCTTCCCCTATGCTGAAAGAGATATCCTTGAACAGGACGAGACTGCCTATTGTCTTAGTAAGTCCATGAACGTCTAACACAGAATTAGCCATACGAAATACGAAAATAACGAAAAAAAATGAAACTGCGAAAAAAAGAGCGCACAAGATGCATATTTCAGAAATAAATACTACCTTTGTGCTGAAATTAGTTGAATTTATCTTCAACGACTCTCAAGCAAATCCTTTTTCAACAAAAAGACAAAGCCCATAAAAGCAGTCCTTTTATGTGGTCAAATATACATACGTAAAGCATATGCCAAATTTCAACAAATTTGATTTAATGGAAATGAGCGACATTGAATTACTGAATGTCGCCCATGATTTCGGTATTTTCCCCACAGGAAAAGAAAGCAAAGAAGAAGTTGTTTATCAAATTATCAACGAACAAGCTGCCAGAGGTGCCACTACAGCATCCACTTCAACACGCAAGAGGCAGCGCATAAGCAAGGCAAAAACTGCCGAGCGTGTCATTTCTGCAAGCACAAATGAACCAGCCAGCCCTGAACAGGGCAAAAAGAAAAAGACAGCCACTCCGAAAGCAACAGAAGAACAGCCCGCAAAGAAAAAAGCTGAGCCCAAAACAGCAAAGACTAACATAGCTGCAGAGGATGTCCCCGAGAAAAAGACAGCCACAAGTACAAAAAAAAGAGGAAGACCCAGCAAGAAAGATTTGGAGAAAAAGGCAGAAACTGCCACAGAGACCAATCTCTTCGAGCAAGTTCCTGAAACTCCAGTGACTGCCGAGACTGCGACAACAAAAGCTGTTGCCGAGAATGAACGTCAGCCAGAACCAGTCAAGACAGACATCCGCTCTGAAGAAAACGAACCAGACTTTATTATCATTCAAGACGTTCCAAACATGGAGAACACTATAGATGATAATTACACCAACGACCTTTATATTAAAACTCCTGACAGCTATTACGACAAAACGCCGGCAGTCAACACCGAATACACACCCGGCACATCAGGACGCAACAACAATGCACCGACTTACGATTTTGACGATGTGCTCACGGGAGAAGGACTGCTGGAAATTGCACCAGAGAATTTCGGTTTCCTTCGCTCATCAGACTACAACTACTTAAACTCGCCGGATGACATATACGTATCCCAGTCACTGATTAAGTCATACGGACTTAGCACTGGTGACATCGTAGAAGGAACCATACGCATACCTAAGGAAAACGAGAAATATTTCTCCCTGAGCCGTATTACGAAAATCAACGGCAGGACACCTGCCGAAGTCAGGGACCGTGTACCTTTCGAGCATCTCACCCCTTTGTTCCCTGACGAGAAATTCACACTGTGCAATGGCCGTCACGACAATTTGTCTGTAAGGCTGGTGGATCTTTTCACACCGATAGGAAAAGGACAGCGCGCACTTATTGTCGCACAACCCAAAACAGGTAAAACCACTCTGATGAAAGACATTGCCAACGCCATTGCTGCAAACAATCCGGGCACATACCTCATGATGCTGCTGATTGACGAACGGCCGGAAGAGGTAACCGACATGGCGCGCACTGTCAACGCTGAAGTCATAGCATCCACCTTTGACGAACCTGCGTCACAACATGTAAAAATCGCCGGGCTGGTTCTGGAAAAGGCAAAACGCATGGTTGAATGCGGACATGACGTCGTTGTGTTCCTGGACTCTATCACACGTCTGGCACGCGCATACAACACTGTCGCTCCAGCCAGTGGCAAAGTCCTGACCGGTGGCGTCGATGCCAACGCATTGCAAAAACCGAAGAGATTCTTCGGTGCGGCACGCAACATCGAGGGAGGCGGTTCACTGACTATCATCGCAACTGCCCTGATTGACACCGGAAGCAAAATGGATGAAGTTATCTTTGAAGAATTCAAGGGTACGGGCAACATGGAACTGCAGCTTGACCGTACATTAAGCAACAAACGCATCTTCCCGTCTATCAACTGCGTTGCATCAAGCACACGACGTGACGATCTGCTTCAAGACAATTTCACACGAGACAGGATGTGGATTATGCGCAAGGTTATCGCAGACATGAAGCCCATTGAAGCTATTACCAAGATAATGGAGCTGATAGAGAAAACAGACAATAACGAAGAGTTTCTGATATCGATGAACTCCTAAAAAATAAAAAGGTCTCACAGATTTGTGAGACCTTTTTTATTTCTCATTGCATATATTTAGAATGGTAAGTCGTCATTTGTACCGCCTTCAGCTTCTGCATTGCCAGCCAGAGGGTCAGCCTCGGCTGCAGGTGGAATCGGAGCGTCTGCAGGCGCTGCCGGTGCCGGAGCACCTGTGCCATGAAGCACCTTCCAAGCGCGAATACTATTATACCAGCGACCATTATACTCGTGAGCATCAATATCAAAAGAGACTGTCAACTCGTCGCCGACTTTTATATTAAATTGCTGCAATTTATCTTCGCCAAACACGCTGAACATGCATTTGCGAGGATATGTATCGTGAGTTTCTATCACGAAGTCCTGACTCTTCCAGGGCTGAGAAGTACGTGCAGAAACACCTGTACGAGGCTCTGACGCAAAAATAATTTTTCCTTGAATTTCCATTTTACTTACTCTATGTGTATATTTGCAAAGATAGCATACTTCTCTAAAATATCAATCAAAAAATCAAAAAAACTTTCATATTCATCCATTCAATCTCCACCCGATTATGAATGCGCCATTTTGCGCTTTCATGCGTTTCATAAAAAGGTCTTAGCAGATATCACCCCAACCCCAATGAAACAAAGTTTTCCTCCTTTCCCTATAAATCTTCCGTTCCATTGGATGGAATATACATTCCAGCCCGTGAAATCTAAGTTCTAGCCCATGGAATTGACATCCTGTCGCATGGAACGGAAAACATACCGGCGATAAAGGCAGGAAAGTCTGCGGACATACAAAAAGCAATCCTGCACAACTGAGACAACCGCTCGCATCATAATAAAAAACATTACAACCCTCTCCTTCAAAACACAAGAGGGAAGTCATATTTGTGCTGTCAATTCTCCGATTGAGCCGCAACGGAAGGTTAAGATTCGAGAATTACAATTAAAAATCGTGAAAAAACAAATTTCTCTTCTTTTTTTGACGGGAATATCGTATCTTTGTATCTAATATAAAACATTAAAGGATATGAAATACGTAGTTACAAGTACTTTGCTCTATAGCCGTCTGCAACTGATAGACCGTGTCATCACTCAGAAGAACAGTTTTCCAATATTGTCTTGCTTCCTGTTTAAGATAAAAGACAACAATCTGGAAGTTACGGCGACAGATAATGACACCACGCTGAAATGCAACATCGCACTTACTGAGAGCGACTCAGACTCCAGTTTTGCAATTCCTGCAAAGCAGTTGCTGGACATCCTGAAAGAAATTCCCGAGCAACCCTTGGCAATAGAATACAACCCGACGACTCTTCAAATTGACATCACATATCAGAATGGTCACTTCTCACTGCAGGCAGAACCCGGCGATGAATTCCCCGCACTCAAGAAGCATGACGGTGAAGGCCACAGAATAACACTTGAGGCAGCCACCCTGAGCCGCGGTTTCGCTTCTGCGATCATCGCCGCTTCAAATGACGAGGCACGTAAAGTCATGAATGGCATATTTATTGACATCACGCCCCAAGACCTCTCTGTAGTAGCAAGCGACGGCCACAAGCTGGTTTGTTACAAAATCATTTGTGACACAAACAACACAACGACCAATTTCATCCTGCCGCGCAAACCGGCTACTCTGCTCCGCTCCATTATTGACAAAATGAGCGGCGACATCACTTTGTGCACCTACGATGACGGCAGTGCAGTCATAGAGGCCGACAGCTTCAACATGACATGCAGACTGCTTCAAGAGAAATATCCCAACTACAAGAACGTCATTCCGCAGAACAACACCAACATTGCGACCATTGACAAGGCCTCTCTGCAGAGTGCGGTACGCCGCGTCCTCGTTGCCAGCGACAAAGCGACATCACTTTGCAAATTCACCTTCGAGCCGGGCAAGGTAACCCTCATCACCGAGAACCAGCCCTATGCTCAAAGCGCTGAAGAGAAGATTGTCTGCCAATACGAAGGCACACCATTGCGCATTGGATTCCGTGGCGACTACCTTCTTGAACTGCTCAGCACAATCCAAAGCCAGGACGTCATACTACGCTTGTCTGACCCAAGTCGCGCTGGACTGATACTGCCTTCTGAACAGGAAAAAAACACAGATGTCATTATGCTGTTGATGCCGCTTCTTATCGCCAACTAATCCGACATACTGATGAAACTTCACCTTAAAAGACCTCTTGTCATATTTGACCTGGAGACAACGGGTACGAATATAACTTTGGACCATATCATAGAAATAGGGTTTATCAAAGTTGAACCCAATGGCAACGAAACGTCCAAATCAATACGCATCAACCCCGGTATGCACATTCCGGAAGGAAGTACAGCCGTACACGGCATCACGGATGATGACGTAAAAGATTGTCCGACATTTAAGGAAGTGGCGCAGGACTTGGCAAACAGTTTTAAGGGATGTGACTTCGCAGGATTCAACTCCAACCATTTTGACATCCCCATACTGGCGGAGGAGTTCTTGCGTGTCGGCGTGGACTTTGACTTCAGCAAATCACGCTTTGTAGACGTCCAGAACATTTTCCACAAAAAAGAGCAACGCACACTGGTAGCCGCATACAAATTTTACGTCAAAGACGAAGAATTCAACGCCCATGCGGCATTAGACGATACCAAAGCGACTTACGAAGTATTGCAGGCGCAACTTGATTACTACCCGGACTTGAAAAACGACATTGATTATCTATCGGAATACTCAAGCAACACCCGCAACGTAGATCTCGCCGGACGCATCGTATACAATGACAATAACGAACATATATTCAATTTCGGTAAATACAAAGGGCATCTTGTCACTGACGTGCTTGAAAAAGATCCGGGCTATTACGGATGGATTATGGCCAGCGACTTCCCGTTGAACACCAAACAGGTTCTGACCAAAATCCGCATTGAGAACGCCACGAAGAAATAACATCTTTGTGTTAACAACGATTAGAAGATGTCACATTTACGAATCGTTCACCTCATATTCTCTCTTATCTTCCTGAGTTGTAACATTACTTTCGCACAGGAACTAAATGCCACTGTGGAAATCAACACGCAGAAGATAGAGGGAACCAATAAAAGCGTCTTCGAGAACCTCAAAACAACCTTGACCGAATTTATTAACGACCGGCAGTGGACATCACTTACGGTTTTACCACAGGAACGCATAAAATGTTCATTTACCATCATTGTAAACAAATACACTGAAGCAAATGGATTATTTGAATGTGAGGCATACATACAAAGCTCCCGTCCTGTATTCAACGCCGCATACACAACAACGACATTTCAGCATCGTGACAAAAAATTCAACTTTAACTTCCAGGAGTTTGACCAACTCAACTACGATGATGAACACATCAACAACTCGCTTACCGCACTTATAGCATACTATTGCTACATGATCATCGGCATTGACATGGACACCATGTCGCCGCTTGGAGGTAAAGAATTGCTGCAAAAAGCCATGCATATCGCAGACAACGCACAAAACATGGACGTGACAGGCTGGAAAGCACTGGAAGACCTGACAAACCGCTATGGCATAATCAATGATCTGGTATCTGAAGGCATGACGCCATTACGGCAACTGCAATATGAATATCACCGCAACGGCTTAGACCAGATGGCGGAAAAAACAGAAGAATCACGAAACACCATCCTTGCAGCTATCGTCAAGCAACTCCAGCAGGCACACTCCAATAAGCCTCTCAGCAAACTGCCGCAATATTGGACAGAGACTAAACGGGATGAGCTGGTCGGCATTTTCAAGGGTCAAGGTACGCAGAAACAAAAACAAGGTCTCTACGACCTGCTCGTCAAGCTTAATGCAGCACAATCAACATTCTGGAAAGATATTTTGAAATAGAAATCCATGCTGTGTCACCTGTATATAAAGAATTACGCTCTCATAGAAAGTTTGGACATCGACTTTCATAAAGGGTTTTCTGTCATTACCGGTGAGACGGGAGCGGGAAAAAGTATCATCCTTGGAGCCCTTAGCCTGCTTTTGGGTGAACGCGCTGACATTAAAGCCATCAAACCTGGCGAAGGCAAGTGCATCATTGAAGCCGTCTACGACATTTCACAATTCAGTCTGAAAAAATTCTTTGATGAGAATGAACTGGAATACCAAGCCGATGAATGTATTATCCGCAGGGAGTTGTCCAGTACGGGTAAAACCCGTGCTTTCATTAATGACACGCCTGTTTCCGTCACCACGCTCAAGGCATTAGGCAACCAACTTGTGGACATTCACTCACAACACCAGAACCTATTGCTGAATGACAAGAAGTTTCAACTGAAAATTCTGGACACAGTGGCTCATGACGAGAAGCTCCTGTCATCATATACAGAAGCATATAACCAATACCTACGTGCACGGCATGAGCTGGAACATTTTGAGGCATCCCTTCAGCAGAAACGCGACAAAAATGATTACCAGATATTTCAACTTCAAGAAATTGACAAAGCGCAACTCCGCTCCGGAGAACAGGAAGAGCTGGAGGAAGAAGCTAAAATTCTGGATAACGCCGGAGAAATCAAAGAAGCGCTGTATAAGACTGATTCCATGCTCTCAGACGAGACAAACGGCATCGTCTCCAGACTTAACAACTGCGTCAATCTGTTAGAATCTCTCTCCAAGATATACGGCAAGGCTTCATCTTTAGCCGAACGGCTCAACACTTGCGCCATCGAAGCCGATGATATCCGGACGGAAATATCACAACTTCTATATCATGTCAATTTCGACCCGGAGCGCCAAACATATGTCAACGACCGATTGGACCTCATCAATGCATTAGAAGACAAATACCATAAGGCCAACATACAAGAACTCCTTGACTTTGCGGAATCTCTGCGACATGACATAGAAATGAACGCCGACAGTGACGAAACACTCCGCCATTTAAGAGAGCAGAGAGACGATTGCCACCGCAGGGCTTTTGACCTGGCCGGGAAAGTATCCTCAGCCAGACAAAGCGTCATAGACAAAGTGGAGAAGGAAGTTATAGACAATCTTACCGACTTAGGCATGCCCAAGATACGCTTTAAGATACAGCACGATCGGCAAGAAGAACTTGGGAGCACAGGCATTGATGTTGTCACTTTCCTCTTCAGCGCCAACTCCAGTATGCCACTGCAGAACTTGGCATCCACGGCATCCGGAGGAGAAATAGCACGCGTCATGCTTTCCCTCAAAGCTATTCTTGCCAGCAGTTCGCAAATGCGCACAATTATTTTTGACGAGATAGACACAGGGGTTTCGGGCCGCATCGCTGAAAGGATGGCCGTCGTAATGAAAAATATCAGTAACAATAACAACCAGGTTATCAGTATAACACACCTGCCACAAATTGCAGCAAAAGGCGACTACCACTATCTTGTATACAAGCAAGATGACGGTATCGTATCCCTGACAAATATCAAAGAACTCAACCAAGAAGAGCGAGTCAACGAAATAGCTCACATGCTCAGTGGAGCAGACACAACCGAGGCAGCTATCAACAATGCCCAGGCTCTACTTGATTCTTAAAACAAACCACAATGATGAAAGAAAGAAAATACTTAATTCTCCTTTTACTTTTCATGCCTTTGGCAATGCTTGCAACTAAGATTGACAAAAACACCAGCAAAGCCATGCTGACGGTCACTTCTTATGACAAAAACGGCAAGATCATCCGAAGCGGCTGCGGATTTTATATCTCACCTGATGGATATGCGCTCTCCACATATGACATTTTCAAGAATGCACATTGGGTAGAAGTGACCGACAGTAAGGGGAAAAAGGCTAAAGTCATACGCATCTGCGGCGCAAACAGCCTGTACAATATCGTAAGATTTCGTACTGAGTCAACAGATGTCAGCACACTAACCCTGGCTAACGACAAAATGACAAAAAACGACGCTGCAACACTCATCTCTAATAACATCAAGACACTGCCGGTCGTTACAACGGTCGTAACCGACATCTCCGACATTGACAGCATGAAATATTATACCTTGCAGAAAAAGGTAGACAATAAGTATTCCGGATGTCCCGTCCTAAACAGCCGTGGAGAAGTCGCTGCCATACTGCAAACCAATCAAAATGTAAAAAACACCAACAGCTACGCCTTGGACATCGCTTTTGAAAAACTGCTGCGCACCAACGGTATGTCTGCTGCCGAGATAGCACTCAACAGTATTTTTATTCCGAAAGAATTGCCTGCCGATGAACCGCAGGCACGTACTTTCATTTTCTTCCTCACGCAGAACAGCAAAGACACACTCACCTACCTGACGGCAATGGAAGACTACATCAACGCCTACCCTGAACAGTCTTTCGGCTACACACAACGCGCTACATATTATGCATCTTTAGGAAAATACGCTGAAGCAGACAATGATTTGAAACAAGGACTCACTAACGCCACCGACAAAGACAACCTGCATTATGAAGCCAGCAAACTGATATATCGTCTGAACATGATTAAAGGCTATCAGCAATACCAAGACTGGGACCTCAACAAAGCCAAGGCGGAGGCAGAAGAGGCTTACAACTTCAACCAGCAACCAGTCTTTACCTTGCAAAAGGCCGATTGCCAGTTTGCCCTGAAGCAATATGCCGAAGCATTCGAGTCCTATCAGGAAGTCAACACGTCCAGCATATCCAGTCCACAAACATTTGGTGCAGCGGCTATCTCCGCCGAAATGGCAAAAATGGACTCAAGCATTGTGCTTGCCATGTTAGACAGTGCCGTCAATTTCTACGGGACACCTCACCCCAAGTCTGTCACCATGTACCTCATCCAACGTGCCACACATCTGGATAAGTACGGACGCTACAAGGAAGCTGCGAAAGATTATCAGGAAGTAGAAGACCTGAGCGGCACCAAGAACCTGAACGACAATTTCTTTTATCTAAAGTCGCTTTGCGACACACGCGCCAGACTATATATGCGTGCACTCACAGATATAGAGAAAGCCCTCAGCATGAAACCCGACGACTATCTCTATCTCGTTGAGAAAGCCCTCGCGCAATGGCGCATGGGAAACTATGACGAGGCCGTTTATGCCGGACAAAAAGCCCTAAAGATAAACCCCAACGGCGCAGATGCCTACAAAGCCATCGGCCTGGCCTTAGGCGAGCAGAAGAAGACCGCTGAAGCCATCAAGCACCTCACCAAGGCGAAGGAACTGGGAGATCCACAGGCCGAAGCACTCATACAAAGTCTCAAGGACAAATAAGAGGCCCCCTGCCCTGCCAACCAAGAAAGCTTTACTTGCGTAGATATACCTTTCTGGTTGAGCCGTCTTTATATCTGACTACGCCAAGTCCATTCTTGATTTTCCCGATCTGCCGTCCGCACATATCATAACAAGATTCCACTGGCATTTCCGACATCATGATATTCTCTATGCCGGCAATATCCTCTTCTATAAAGAAGTTTTTCCAGTAAACATCGTTAGCATACCGGTCTTTGCATCCAATGTCCACATGCAAGTTGCCGTATGATGAAAACGTGTCATAAGAAATTGTCGGAGGAATCTGGGCTTCGCATGACACGTCTACAAGATTAGAACATCTCGAAAACGCATAC
>Ga0256407_10001675_pt1 | contig 45300 bp, 24 predicted proteins | sample RumenRJG_04DNA_FD_193489 | JGI IMG/M metagenome (GOLD analysis project Ga0256407, IMG submission 193489) | Bovine rumen microbial communities from Lethbridge, Alberta, Canada - RJG_04 | ecosystem: Host-associated > Mammals > Digestive system > Stomach > Rumen | place: Canada: Alberta...
TTAAGATGAATTGACAGTTCTCAATTACCCAGAGTACTGATACATTATATATATAACATAACAGAACCCCGCTTCTTGTACTACTTACTTATCTGTTTATGTAAATCGTGTCAAAGAACTCTTTCTTATCACGCTCCCTTTCGAAAGCGGATGCAAAGGTACGAATTTTTATCTTTCCCTCCAAATTTAACGAGTAAAATTTTATACTTTTTAAGAAAAAAGTTTCGGGGCTTGACAAGCATCAAGTCCCGAAATCATTTACACCTTATTTATATTATATAAGGGAAGCTTTTACTTACTCTCCTCAGGGGCCTGACCAATCAGGTCCATGAACTCATCAAGCTTTGGTGTGATGATAATCTGGGTACGACGATTACGCTGTTTACCCAATTCAGTAGTGTTTGGCTGAAGAGGATTGTACTCGCCACGACCACCGGCTGTCAGGCGCTTGGGATCTACACCGTAGTCGTTCTGCAGAGCCTGTACCACAGACGAAGCACGGAGACAAGAGAGGTCCCAGTTGTTGCGGATATTTTCACGCTTAATGGGCACATCATCAGTATTACCTTCGATTAACACATCATAATCTTTGTAATCCTTGATGATTTTGGCTATCTTCGACAGCGTCTGAGAAGCGCGCTTATTGATCACATACGTTCCACTCTCATAGAGCATATTGTCAGCGAGTGAAATATAGACTACTCCCTTCAGCACCTGTACGTCAACCTCCTTCAGTTCCTCTTTCGATAGAGAACGTGTCAGGTTATTGGAAAGCACCAGATTCAACGAGTCACTCTTTGACTTCACCTCAACTAAATGGCGGATATACTGGTTAGACTCATTAATCTGGTCGACCAACTTCTCGATACTGATATTATTCTGACTGGCATTCGACAAGCTCTTATCCAGTGATACCTGAAGTGCATTTGTTGTACGCTCTTGCATCTGCAACTGTTGTTCCAGGCTAGCCACACGAGCCGTAGAGGCTGCCAATTGCTCCTTCGTAGAAGACAACTCTTTCTGAGAATCAACAAACTTGGTCTGTATAGCCTTGTTCTGCTCCTGGCAGGCCGCCAGTTCTTTCTTCGACACGCAACTGGTCAACAGTGCTACTATCACCAGTGACATTAATAAAACTTGTTTCTTCATAATCATCATATTTCGTTAATAAGTTCTGTTTCCAACTGCAAAGATAACTATTTGACGCACATTTCAGCAGAAAGTTGCGGCAATTTAGATATTTTTAAGTAACTTTGCAGCGAAAATCATCAAAAAACAACAAGAACAAAGATATGATTCTCTTTTTTAAGACCCCACAGCAGAGCATCATTGCCACGCAGGTGGACCATCAACTCACACAAACAGAAGTAGAAGAACTATGTTGGCTCTACGGTAATGCCGAGCTCATCAACGCCCAGACCATGGAGGGATTCTTCGTGGGTCCGCGTCGCGAAATGGTGACCCCTTGGTCAACAAATGCCGTTGAGATTACTCAGAACATGGGACTCAGCGGCATTTTACGTATAGAAGAGTATTTCCCCGCTGCCTGCAAGGATGCTGAGCACGACGAGATGCTGCAGCGCATGTATGAAGGACTGAACCAGGACATCTTTACGATTAACATCAAGCCTGAGCCCATCAAGTATGTGGACAATCTGGAGGAATACAACGAACAGGAAGGTCTGGCTCTCTCACCTGAGGAGATTGAGTATCTGCACGGACTGGAGAAGCAGAACGGTCGTCCCTTGACTGACTCTGAAATCTTTGGTTTTGCCCAGATCAACTCTGAGCACTGCCGTCATAAGATCTTCGGTGGTACTTTCATCATCGACGGCAAAGAGATGGAGTCGAGCCTCTTCGCCATGATCAAGAAAACCACGCAGGAGAACCCCAACAAGATTCTTTCGGCCTATAAGGATAATGTGGCATTTGCACAGGGTCCGGTTGTAGAACAGTTTGCGCCGAAGGACCAGAGCACCAGCGACTATTTTGTAGTAAAAGATATCGAGAGTGTCATCTCGCTGAAGGCCGAGACACATAACTTCCCCACTACCGTAGAGCCTTTCAATGGTGCTGCTACAGGTACTGGTGGTGAGATTCGCGACCGTATGGGTGGTGGTGTAGGTTCATGGCCTATCGCAGGTACCGCTGTTTATATGACGGCTTATCCTCGTCTGCACGATGATAACGATGCTGCTCGCAACTGGGAAGACATTCTGCCCGTACGCCAGTGGTTGTATCAGACACCACAGCAGATTCTGACCAAGGCTTCTAACGGCGCTTCCGACTTCGGTAACAAGTTCGGTCAGCCACTGATTTGTGGTTCTGTGCTGACATTCGAGCATCAGGAGGGTCAGGAGAAGTACGCTTACGATAAGGTGATTATGCTGGCTGGTGGTGTTGGTTACGGCACCAAGCGCGACTGCCTGAAGAAGGAGCCTCAGAAGGGCAACAAGGTCGTAGTCGTTGGTGGTGACAACTATCGCATCGGTCTTGGTGGTGGCTCTGTATCATCTGTGGATACGGGTCGTTACAGCAATGGAATCGAGCTGAATGCTGTTCAGCGTGCCAATCCTGAAATGCAGAAGCGTGCTTACAACCTCGTTCGTGCCCTCTGCGAGGAGGATGTGAACCCCGTTGTTTCTATCCACGACCACGGATCGGCAGGTCACCTAAACTGTCTCTCTGAACTTGTCGAAGAGTGTGGTGGTGAGATTGATATGACCAAGTTGCCTATCGGCGACAAGACCTTGAGCTCGAAGGAGATTATCGCCAACGAGAGCCAGGAACGTATGGGCTTGCTCATCGATGAGAAGCATATCGAACATGTACGTAAGATTGCTGAACGCGAACGTGCTCCGCTGTATGTGGTCGGTGAGACAACTGGTGATGCCCACTTCTCGTTCAAGCAGGGTGATGGCGTGAAGCCATTTGACCTTGACGTGGCTCAGATGTTTGGTCATTCGCCAAAGACCATCATGAAGGATAATACTGTAGAGCGTCATTATCAGGACGTAACCTATAGTCAGGATAAGATTGAGGACTATTTGGAGCGCGTACTCCAGCTGGAGGCTGTAGCTTGTAAGGACTGGCTGACCAACAAGGTGGACCGCAGTGTGACTGGAAAGATAGCCCGCCAGCAGTGTCAGGGTGAGATTCAGTTGCCATTGAGCGACTGTGGTGTCGTAGCCCTTGACTATCGTGGTGTTAAGGGTATCGCTACAGCCCTTGGTCATGCACCTCAGGCTGGTCTGGCTGATCCCGCTGCAGGTTCAGTACTCTCTGTAGCTGAGGCTCTCACAAATATTGTTTGGGCTCCATTGGCCGAGGGCATGGATTCACTCTCACTCTCTGCTAACTGGATGTGGCCCTGCCGCTCACAAAAGGGCGAGGATGCTCGTCTCTATGCTGGTGTGAAGGCTCTGAGTGATTTCTGCTGCGACCTGCATATCAACGTTCCAACTGGTAAGGACTCGCTGTCTTTGAGTCAGCAGTATCCTAACGGAGAGAAGATTATCTCTCCAGGAACTGTGATTGTATCTGCTGGTGGTGAGGTTTCTGACATCAAGAAGGTGGTTTCACCTGTATTGGTAAACGATAAGAACGCATCACTTTATCATATCGACTTCTCGTTCGACGAGCAGCACCTCGGCGGTTCTGCTTTCGCCCAGAGTCTGGGTAAGGTGGGCGATGATGTTCCAACCGTTAAGAACCCAGAGTACTTCGCTGATGCCTTCATGGCTGTTCAGCAGATGATTGAGAAGGGCTGGATTTTGGCTGGTCACGATATCTCGGCTGGTGGCTTGATTACTACTCTGCTCGAGATGTGCTTCGCCAATCAGAAGGGCGGTATGCATATCAACCTGCATGACATCTGCAAGGATGGCGACGTCGTGAAGGCTCTCTTTGCTGAGAACCCTGGCGTTGTCATCGAGGTGAGCGATGCCTACAAGCAGGAGTTCAAGGACTTCATGGAGGAGCAGGGTGTTGGCTATGCTAAGATTGGTTATCCCGTGGAGGACAGCCGCAGTATCGTGGTGAAGGCTGATGATAAGGAGATGACCTTCGACATCGATGCACTCCGTGATGTTTGGTACAAGACCTCTTACCTGTTGGATCGTAAGCAAAGCTTCAACGGCAAGGCTAAGGAGCGTTTCGAGAACTATAAGAAGCAGCCTCTGGAGATGAAGTTCAACAAGGACTTCACAGGTACTCTGGCACAGTACGGTATTTCTGCCGACCGTCGTCAGCCTTCTGGCATCAAGGCTGCCATCATCCGTGAGAAGGGTACCAATGGTGAGCGCGAGATGGCTTACTGCCTCTATCTCGCCGGCTTCGACGTGAAGGATGTGATGATGACCGACCTGATTTCTGGTCGCGAGACACTCGAGGACATCAATATGATTGTATTCTGTGGTGGTTTCTCTAACTCCGATGTACTTGGCTCTGCTAAGGGTTGGGCTGGTGCTTTCCTCTTCAATCCTAAGGCTAAGGAGGCCCTCGATAAGTTCTATGCCCGCAAGGACACCCTCTCGCTGGGTATCTGTAACGGTTGTCAGCTGATGGTTGAGCTCGGCCTCACAGGTGCTAAGGGTGCTAAGATGCTGCACAACGATTCGCACAAGTTCGAGAGTGAGTTCATCTCTCTGAGCATTCCTCAGAACAATAGCGTGATGTTCGGTTCGCTGAGCGGCAACAAGCTCGGTCTGTGGGTCGCTCACGGAGAGGGTAAGTTCTCTCTGCCTGAGGCTGAGAGCGAGTACAATGTTATCGCTAAATACAACTACGCTGGCTATCCAGCTAATCCTAACGGATCAGATTATAATGTAGCTGGTATCTGCTCTGCTGATGGTCGTCATCTCTGCATGATGCCACACCTGGAGCGCGCCGTATTCCCTTGGCAGAACGCTTGGTATCCTGCTGACCGTCGTCAGGATGAGGTAACTCCTTGGATTGAGGCATTTGTAAATGCACGTAAGTGGGTGGAAGCTCAGAAGTAATGAACATATACTGGGAATCATTTAAGACATTCTTTAAGATTGGCATATTCACCCTTGGTGGTGGATATGCCATGATACCTTTGATAGAGGAAGAGGTGGTCAATAGGAAGCAATGGGTGTCAAAGGACGAGATGCTCGACCTGATTGCCATTGCCCAGAGTTGTCCTGGTGTCTTCGCCATCAACATCGCCACCTTTATTGGCTATAAGCTAAAAAAGGAGCGTGGAGCCATTGCCACTATGCTGGGCACCGCCCTACCCTCGTTCCTCATCATCCTGCAGATCGCTTTCTTCTTCCACCAGTTTGAAGACAACCGCATCGTTGCCGCCATCTTCAAGGGCATCCGTCCTGCTGTTGTGGCACTGATAGCCGTTCCGACCTTCAACCTTGGTAAACGAGCTCAGTTGAACAAATGGACGATTTGGATTCCTATTGTGTCTGCTCTGCTGATATGGTTATTGGGCGTTTCACCTATTTGGATTATTATTGCTGCAGGAATAGGCGGCTATATTTATGGGAGGGTTGCCGTATGATATTCTTTTGGTTGTTCGTGACATTCTTCGAGATAGGCGTCTTTGGCTTTGGAGGAGGCTACGGCATGCTCTCGCTGATTCAGAACGAGACTGTAGAGCACTGGCATTGGCTGTCAAGCAGCGAGTTTACAGATATTGTGGCCATCTCGCAGATGACGCCTGGCCCCATCGGCATCAACTCTGCCACCTATTGCGGCTATACTGCCGTCAAGAATGCAGGCTTCTCCATGCCTATGGCCGTACTGGGTAGTGCCACTGCTACCTTTGCCCTTGTGTTACCCTCGCTGATTCTGATGATTCTCATCAGCAAGATGTTCATGAAGTACATGCATACTTATACCGTAACCAGTGTGTTCGCTGCGTTGCGACCCACTGTCGTAGGTCTGTTAGCTGCTGCCACCTTATTATTATGTACGCGCGAAAACTTCAGCACACCAACAGAAAACCTCTGGCAGTTCTGCATCAGCTGTTTCCTCTTTGCAGCTGCGTTCTATGGGGTTAAGGTCATCAAAATCAACCCCATCCACATGATTTTCTATTGCGCCATAGCCGGACTCGTACTATTTTATGAGTAGCCCCATTTTGCACTCGTCGCAATGGCGGGGCAGAGACATCAGGCACCATTAGCGAATAAACTTAACAAAACTGTCGCTGAGAATCGCGCGAAATCCACCAAACGTTCAGCGAGGGTCAAATACGCGAGATATGAGGCGTTATGCGCAACATATTAATATACAAACCATTACAGCTTTAGACCCCTTTTTACACCTCGGAATGTTGTTCGTTTCGTCTACAAACATCGTCTAAAGCACCTCTAAAACTATGATTTTCGCACTACAAAAGTGCCGTTTTCACATCGTGAATACGTAACTTTGAGGTCATGAAAGTGGCACTTTGTGACCTTCGAAACGTAACTTCGTTACTCTCTATGTCCCACTTCGTGACTTAGCAACCGTAATCTTGCCGCAAATCCTCCTAGATTTCTTCAAAAACCAAGCACGATTTTCGGCACTTTTTCTTTACATCTTGGATTACTTCTGCTACAAGATTGTTTACTTGTGCTTCTGATAGTATTCAATGGCGCGATTGATATTTTCCTTCACGGCATCTGAGGTAAAGGTGGCGCCAGTGACGCCATCGACCTGTGGCAACGGCTTCTTTTTCTCAATCTTCATGCCTTCATACTTGGGCAGCATACCTTTCTTGACCTTGGCGACATACTTCGGACCGTCCATTGTCTTGAGGGGTACTACCTTGACGATCTTATTCTTCTTGATATACACCTCAACGGGCGTAGGACCGGCATAGCCTTCTACATCTTTTGCCAAGGTCGTAGTGTTAACCACATAAGTACCATCTTTCTCTTTGCGCATCACCTCCTGAGCATCAGCGGTGACGAATGCTGCCATGAGCAGCAGGGTTATTATTGTCTTCATCATAATCATTGTTTTCTTTCTTAGACGCTGCAAAGGTAAGAAAGTTAAATGAGAAAACCATCTTTTTTAGAAAAATTATGGAACTGACGGAGATTTTAAGGCACACGTAGCCTGTAGGCAGACTGATGACATTTCAAGCTATCATCAGTCATAAATATAGATTAAAGTATAGCCGATGAGACGATTATTAACTACTATGGTAATGGTGCTGGCGGCCATAGCAGCCTCAGCACAGAATAAAGTATACATCTCTACCTCGTTCCACGAACCCGCCACTGACGGACTGCGCTTCATCTACAGTCGCGACGGTTGGACGTGGCAACAGATTGACGGCTTGTGGCTACGCCCGGAAGTCGGCAAGCAGAAGGTGATGCGCGACCCCAGCATCATCCGTACGCCCGACGGCATGTTCCATCTGGTGTGGACCTCCAGTTGGCGAGGCGACAGAGGCTTCGGCTATGCCTGTTCGAAAGACCTGGTACACTGGAGCGAGCAGCGTTTCATCGAGGTGATGAGCGACATGTCGACGGTCAATGTCTGGGCCCCCGAACTCTTCTGGGACGACGTCAAGCAGCAAGCCATCATCGTCTGGGCATCGTGCATTCCAGGCAGATTCCCTGATGGGCAGGAGGAACACAAGAACAATCATCGGCTCTACTATACCACGACGAAAGACTTTAAGTCGTTTACGCCGACCAAGCTGATGATTGACCCAGGGTTCTCGTGTATAGACGCCACACTGGTCAAACGAGGCAAGCAGGACTATGTGATGGTATTGAAAGACAACACCCGACCAGAGCGCGACATCAAGGTGGCATACGCCAAGTCGCCCTACGGTCCTTGGAGCAAAGCCTCTGAGCCGTTTACAGGCAAGATGATGGAAGGTCCGACTACGGTGAAGGTAACAGATGGTTGGTTGATTTATTACGACCGCTACGAACTGAAGGACTTCGGTGCCCACTTTACCAAGGACTTTGTGACGTTTGAGGACGTCAGCAACAAGACCACAGTCCCCAACCTGCACAAGCACGGCACCATCTTCGAGGCCGACGAGGCCATTCTGCAAGGGCTGCTGAATGCCAAGAAGGTTCACTATACAGGCACAACGCTGAGCAATCCCAATCGGCACGACGGAGGACTGTCGCCCGTCGTTGGTGTGCACAACATCCAGATACTGCGCGCCAATCGCGAACAGCCGTCAGAGGCCAACGGCAATGGATGGACGTACAATCACCAACCCATGATGGCCTATTGGCAGAACAAGTTCTACGTACACTACCTCTGCGACCCTAAGGACGAGCACGTGCCCCCCTCGCACACCATGTATCAGACGTCTGAAGACGGTTATACGTGGAGCACCCCACAAGTGCTGTTCCCTGAATTGCAGGTGCCTGAAGGTTTCCAAAAGCCTAATCGCCCTGAAAAGGCTCACGACCTTATTGCCATTATGCACCAACGTGTCGGCTGGTATGTATCGAAGAGCGGACAACTCTTTGCTATCGGCAACTATGGCGTCGCCTTCGACAAGAAAGACGACCCCAACGACGGCAACGGCATAGGGCGCGTCATCCGAGAAGTGAAGAAAGACGGCACGTTAGGGCCGATCTATTTTCTTTATCTGAATGGGGCCTATAAGACCTATGGGACTAATAAGACCTATAAGCCCCATTGGCCCTATTACACCAAGGCCCCAAAGGATATCCGCACGGCTTGCGAAGAGATTCTTGCCAACCCCCGCTATCGCATGCAGTGGGTGGAAGAGGCTGACAGGCAAGACCCGTTGATTCCACTGCACAAAGAGTATAAGGCCTATTGCGACTATACGTTGCCTGACGGTCAGATTGCTGCTTTGTGGAAGCACGCGCTGACGTCGACATCGGCCGATGGCGGACAGACGTGGGCACAACCCGTAGAGCGCGCCAAAGGTTTTGTGAACAGCAATGCGAAGATTTGGGGACAGCGTCTCAGCGATGGCACCTACGCCACCGTCTACAACCCTTCGGAATACCGTTGGCCGTTGGCTATCTCGTTGTCGAAGGACGGCTATGAGTACACCACGCTGAATCTCGTGCAGGGCGAAGTGCCCCCTATGCGCTATGGCGGCAACTACAAAAGCTACGGTCCACAATATGTGCGAGGCATTCAGGAGGGCAACGGCACGCCCAAGGACAGCGACCTCTGGGTGGCCTACTCGATGAACAAGGAAGACATGTGGGTGGCGCATATCCCTGTGCCTGTGCAGACAGAGGCACATAGCCACGCTGACGGCACGGAATTCAGTTTAGCCACCGTTCCCGCAGGTTCTCTTGCGGGTCTCACCACCTGGAATATCTATTCGCCCGTCTATGCTCCCGTCACGCTGAACGACGGGTGGCTGACGCTGACGGACAGCGACCCCTTCGACTATGCCCGCGTGGAACGGAAGATTCCTGCCACGAAGGAGTTGAAGGTAAGCTTCGACCTCAAGGCCCATCAGAACAACACAGGACTCCTGCAGATAGAATTCCTCGACGCCCAGGGAACAGCCTGTTCGCGTATTGAACTCACAGACGAGGGTATCATGCGTTGCAAGGGTGGCGCCCGCTATGGCGGCTTGGGAAAATACAAGCCCAACACCATCTATCACATCGAGGCTATCCTAAGCGTTTCGAAGCGGATGATAGAGGTCTTTATCGATGGCAAAAAGGCTGGTCAGCGTATGTTCTTCGCCCCTGTGGAGAGCATCGAGCGCGTGATGTTCCGTACTGGCGCTGAGCGCCGCTTCCCTGATATTGACACCCCTGCCGACTGGGACGGCACGCTTGAGAATGCAGGAGCGCGCGAAACGGAGGCTGCGTTTGCCATTGCCAACGTCGTCACCGCTCCCGAAGGAGAACGTTCGGGCACTGCGGCATTTTTGAAGTACGACGACTACAAGCACTACGTCGACTACTTCAACACGATGGAGGACGAGAATATCGTGCAGGCCATTCCCAACAGCAAGGCGTGGGAGTGGATGACACAGAACGTGCCTCTCTTCGACTGTCCCAACAAGGATTTCGAAGAACTCTTCTATTTCCGTTGGTGGACGCTCCGCAAACACATCAAGCAGACGCCCGTGGGCTTTGCTATGACGGAGTTTCTGGTGAACAGAAGCTATGCCGACCAGTGGAACCTCATCGCCTCTGGTGTGGGCCATCACATCCATGAGAGCCGTTGGTTGCGCGACACTACCTACCTCGACCAGATTATGAATACGTGGTATCATGGCAACGAGGGACAGCCCATGAAGAAAATCATTAACTTCTCTTCGTGGATAGCCCATTCGTTGTGGGGCCGCTATCTCGTTGACGGTCGCAAAGACTGGATTGTCTCTATGCTCCCTTCGCTGGAGTGGGAATACAACCATTGGGAGACGACCCATACGCGCGAAGGCGGCCTCTACTGGCAGGCCGACGTGCAGGACGCGATGGAGGAAACCATCAGTGGCGGACGCAAGAAAAAATACCTACGCCCCTCGATCAATGCCTATATGTATGGCAATGCAATGGCCATTGGGAACATCGCCAAACTCGCTGGCGACAATCAAAAGGCTGCTACTTATTTCCAGAAAGCTGAAGACCTCAGGGGAAAAGCCCACGCCAAGCTCTGGAACGAAAAACATGCGTTCTTCGAGACTCACCGTATCGACTCCTCTGCCAACGTCCGCGAGGCTATCGGCTTCATGCCTTGGTACACCCACATGGCGAAGGACGACCCACGCTATGCTGGCGCCTGGCTACAGGCTGGCGCCCCACAGGGATTCTCTGCCCCTTACGGACAGACCACTGCCGAGCGCCGTCACCCGCTGTTCCGTACGCATGGCGTAGGCAAATGTGAGTGGGATGGTGCCGTGTGGCCCTTTGCCACCTCGCAGACGCTGACAGCTATGGCCAACTACATCAATGATTACAGTAACCCCGTTATTGGCGATTCCCTGTATTTCGCAGAATTGGAGAAATACATGCAGAGCCAGCACATGCGTGGCAAACCCTACATCGGCGAATATCTCGACGAGACGACAGGCTATTGGCTGAAGGGCGACCAGGAGCGTAGCCGCTACTACAACCACTCGACGTGGAACGACCTCATCATCACAGGGCTCTGTGGCTTGCGTCCTCATGCTGAGAACGCTATTGAAGTCAATCCGCTGTTGCCAAAGAACACGTGGGACTACTTCTGTCTCGACAACGTGCTGTATCACGGTCATAACCTTACCATCGTCTGGGACAAGGACGGCTCTCGCTACCATGCTGGCAGAGGCCTCCGTGTTTACGTCGACGGACAGTTGAAGGGACAGCGCTCCGACTTAGGCAAACTCGTCATCACAAATGCCCTATGAAGAAAGGTTGCCTGACCATATTGACCTTACTCGTGTCACTGGTCTCACTGGCCGATGACTTTGGTCGAGCACAGTGGATAGGCCACATGACGCGCCGACAGGCTGTTGACAGTTTGTCAGACCGCAGCATATACCTGCAGCGTACCCTCAAGGTGAAAGGTAAGGTCAGTAAGGCTACGGTCTACGTGGTTGGTTTGGGATTCTACGAATTATCCATCAATGGTCAGAAAGTAGGCGACGCCATGTTTGCCCCTTTGTGGAGCGACTACGACAAGAGCGTTTTTTACAATGAGTATGACGTGAGTACTTACTTCGTGGGAACAGACGGGAAAACCGTCCGTCACAACAGCATTAGGGTGCTGTTGGGCAATGGCTTCTACCAGGAAAAGGGCAAGCGCTATGCAAAGCTGAAGATATCGTTTGGTCCTCCTACCCTGCTCTTCCGTCTGCATATCGAATACGCCAATGGAACGACGGAGGAGGTGGTCAGCGACAAAAAGTGGCAATGGGCAGAGAGCCCTATCACGTTCAACAGCATCTATGGCGGCGAGGACTATGATGCGCGATTAGAAGGAAGAGAGACGTGGAAAGCGGTGGTCGTGCAGGAAGCGCCCAAGGGTGTACTGCGCAAACAGATAGCAGAGCCTGTGAAAATCATGGAGCGCTATCCTGTAAAGCAGACGCTGAAGCAACAAGGCGACAGCCTGCTCGTATTGGACATGGGCCAAAACCTTGCCGGTTTTCCTGAGATTACTGTTGAGGGCAAGGCTGGCCAGCGCATCAAGCTGACGCCAGGCGAGACGCTGACCAAAGAGGGGTTGGTCAATCAAAAGCAGACGGGGCGCCCACACTACTATACCTATATATTAAGAGGTGAGAGAGTGAGAAAGGGAGGAGGTGAGGAGGTGTGGCACCCACGTTTCTCGTATTATGGCTACAGGTATCTGCAGGTGGAGGGCGACATCAATGCCGTGAAGAAGGTGGAGTCGTGCTTCGTCTACAACAGCGCCAAGAAGACGGGCGATTTCGAATGCGCTAATCCGCTCTTCAACGATGCCTACCGCTTGATTGATCGTGCCATCCGCAGCAACTGGCAGGCCGTATGGACCGATTGTCCCCATCGTGAGAAGCTGGGGTGGTTGGAACAAGACTGGCTGAACGGCGAAGGGCTCTTGGCCAACTACGACTGTCGGACAATGCTGGAGCAGACCATGCAGAACATCGTGGATGCACAGCATACAGACGGTTCTGTGCCTGAGATAGCACCAGAATACATCGTCTTTAAGGGTTCGTGGGCTGGTCCATTCCTCGAATCACCTGAATGGGGTGGCGCCATCATTTCCCTGCCGTTCCTCTATCGCGCTTTCTATGGTGACGACAAACTCGTCACCCGCTATTGGACGCAGATGAAACGCTACGTCGACTACCTCGCCACACAAGACTCCTGCTATATCTTGAAACAAGGTCTGGGCGACTGGTACGACTACGGACCTGGACGTGCAGGCTTTGCGCAGAACACCCCTATGCCGCTGGTGTCGACCGCCCACTACTACTGGTGGAACAAGCTGATGGGTGAACAGCGTGCCGACAGCATCAAGGCGGCCTTCATCCGCGAGTTCTACGACGCCAAGACCCACCGCTTTGCCACAGGCAGCCAGTGTGCACAGGCCATTGCGCTGGAGATGGGCCTCATTCCTGAAGGTGACCGCGAGGCTGTGCTGCAACAACTCGTCAACGACATCCACGCCCACGGCGACCGACTGACCACTGGCGACGTCGGCAACCGCTACCTGTTTGGCGCCCTCATCCATAACGGCCAGCAAGAATTGCTCTACAAGATGCTCAACCACTACGACGAGCCCGGCTACGGCTATCAGATCAAGCTGGGGCATACCACGCTGACAGAGCAATGGAACCCTGAGCATGGCGCCTCGATGAACCACTTTATGATGGGCCATCTAAACAACCTGCTCATCCCCTACTTCCTGGGCATCTGGCGCGAGGGCGACAACATCACCATCGCTCCCCATCCTGTGGGCGACCTCACCTGGTGCCGCGGACAGATGGAAGACGTCAAGGCCGACTGGAAAATAGCGCATAAGACATTCGTGCTGAACATCGACATCCCCATCGGCCGGAAGGCCACCATCCGACTGCCCTATAGCAGACGGGAAACCGTCGTCGGCGAAGGACAGCACACCCTAAAAGAAGCTATCAACGATTAACACAAATATGATAAACACTTGGAAAACAAATCTCGAAGAGACCAAACGACACTATATCGACTGGTGGAACCACAAAGGTATCGTGCTCAACATGTGGGAACACTTCCAGGAAGGGGTTAAACCCCATGCCAACATTCCTGAGCCCAAGCCTTATAAGGACCTGAACCAGCGCTGGTTCGACCCAGAGTGGCGCGCTGAATATCTGGATTGGTATGTGGCACACTCGTCGCTAATGGCTGATATGTTGCCTGTGGCCAACACCCAGCTGGGACCAGGCTCACTGGCAGCTATCCTGGGCGGCGTATTCGAAGGTGGCGAAGACACTATCTGGATACATCCCAACCCCAATTACAGCGACGACATCCAGTTCGATCCACAGCACCCTAACTGGTTGCTGCACAAAGCGTTGCTGAAAGCCTGTAAGCAGAAAGCCCAAGGCCACTACTACGTGGGCATGCCTGACCTGATGGAAGGTCTCGACGTGCTGGCGGCCATCAAGGGAACGGACAAGGTGCTGCTCGACACCGTGATGCAGCCAGAGGTGCTGGAGCACCAAATGCAACAAATCAACGACATCTACTTCCGCGTGTTCGACGAGCTCTACGACATCATCCGCGAGGGCGACGAGATGGCGTTTTGCTATTTCTCATCGTGGGCACCAGGCAAGATGTCGAAGTTGCAGAGTGACATCTCGACGATGATCAGTCAGGACGACTATCGCCGCTTCGTACAGCCGTTCATCCGCGAACAATGCCAGAAGATTGACTATACGCTCTACCACCTCGATGGTGTGGGTGCTATGCACCACCTCGACGCCCTGTTGGAAATCAAGGAGCTGAACGCCATCCAGTGGACACCAGGCGTGGGCGAGCCCCAAGGCGGCAGTCCCAAGTGGTACGACCTCTATAAGAAGATACTGGCTGGTGGCAAGAGTATTATGGCCTGCTGGGTGACCCTCGACGAACTGCGCCCGTTGCTCGACAACATTGGTGGCGACGGCGTCCATATCGAGATGGACTTCCACAACGAACGTGAGGTTGAGCAGGCCCTGACGATTGTCGGGGACTTCGAGCACAGCCGCAACCTGCATCCTGCCGACCTTCAAGACGAGGCCGACCGCGAGGTGGAAGAGATAATCCGCAAGGTAGAGGCCCGTGATACCAGTAATCCTAGTTGTACTGATGTTACTTGTGATGCTGGCGAACCCAAAGCGTTCCCCACCAACCGCATTCTCGTACTCGATGGCGCTATGGGTACGATGATTCAGCAGTATCAATTACATGAAGAAAACTTCCGAGGTATGCGTTTCGCCAACCATCCGAAAGACTTGAAGGGTTGCAACGACGTACTATCGCTCACCGCTCCCTTTGTGGTGCGCGACATTCATCGCAAGTACCTTGCAGCAGGTGCTGACATCATCGAGACCAACACATTCAATGCCCAGCGTATCTCGCTGAAAGGCTATGGGTTGGAGGCATACAGCCGCGACATCAATCTTGCTGCAGCTAAAATTGCCCGCGCGTGTGCCAACGAATTCAGCACATCGGACAAGCCCCGCTATGTAGCTGGCAGCATAGGTCCCACGAGCCATACGACGTCTGTTGCGACCAGTGGCGAGCCTCTCGACGAACACATACTGCACGAAGCCTATCTGGAACAGATTCAGGCATTGGCCGACGGGGGTGTTGACATGCTACTCATCGAGACTATTTTCGACACCAACAATGCTAGTATTGCCATTGATTGTGCGCGACAGGCAGCCCCCAAGCTGCCCATCATGCTTAGTTTCAGCGTGTCGACGCCAGATGGCCACAACATGCTGGGACAGGACATTGTCGACTTCATCGACGCGCTTCCCAAAGATGGCATCATATCCGTAGGCATCAACTGCGTGACGAATGTGCCACAGATGATACCCCTTGTCTGCCGACTGGCCACAAAGGGGCTGATGGTAAGCCTCTATCCCAATGCCGGCCATCCTGATGCCAATGGCCACTACAGCAAGACGCCAGAGGGGCTTTTGGCAGATGTCTGGCCGCTGTTAGAGAATCACTGCCTGAACTTTATCGGTGGCTGTTGTGGCACAACGGACGCACACATCCGTCAGATGGCTAAAGCCATTGAACCCATTAAGGGAATCTGGTTGTCGCCGCTGGTCCCCCATAGTCAGGTAACAACGACTATACCGAAAGAGCTGAATAGTCCCCACGTTGCGGAAAAGGTAGAAACAACTTTTTCTTCCCCAGAGGACGCTTTGTATGAAGCCATTCTTGATGGCAAGAGTGACAAGGCGACAGCAGCGACTAAGGAAGCTATTGCCAAGGGCGTTGCACCACAAGAGCTCATCAACGGTCAGATGATACGTGCAATGGGCGAGGTCGGCCAGCGGTTTCAGGACGGCAAAGCCTTCGTACCCCAGCTGTTGATGGCCGGACGCGCCATGAAAGCCGCTCTTGAACTGCTGCAGCCTATGCTGGCAGGCAGTACCAACACGTCGTTGGGCAGGGTGGTGATAGGTACTGTTAAGGGCGACCTGCACGACATCGGCAAAAACCTTGTCGCCTCCATGCTGGAGGGTTGCGGTTTCGAGGTGGTCAACATCGGTATCGACGTCTCTGCCGATGCGTTCATCCAAGCCGTCAAGGACAACCAGCCCGACATACTCTGCATGAGTGCTCTGTTGACCACTACGATGGGTTATATGAAAGAGGTCATTGATGCCTTGGAGCAGGCAGGCATTCGCAATCAGGTGAAGGTAATGGTAGGTGGTGCGCCTGTCACCCAGGGCTTTGCCGACGAGATTGGTGCCGACGGCTATAGCGACAATGCCAACTCAGCCGTGACTGTTGCCAAGCAACTATTAGGAAAGCTATAAAAATCAGAAACAAACGAAATAAAAACAATGGAAACATCATTCAAGAAGCCGCTGAGCGGTATTATCCCTCCGCTGGTAACCCCACTGAAGAACAACGAGACGCTCGATGTAGAAAGCCTCGAGCGACTGATAGAACACCTCGTTGAGGGTGGCGTGCACGGCCTGTTTGTACTGGGTACGACGGGCGAGGAACAAAGTCTGTCGTACGACGTCCGTAAGCAGATGATCAAGGAGTCGTGTCGCATCAATCGTGGCCGTCTGCCCCTGTTGGCGTGCATCACGGATACCTCTATCGAGGAGAGTGTGCGACTGGCTAAGAAGGCTGCCGACTATGGTGCCGATGGTGTGGTGTCAGCCCCACCCTACTACTTCGCTACAGGTCAGCCCGAGCTGGCTCAGTTCTACGAGGAACTGGTGCCTCAGTTGCCGCTTCCCGTGTTCTTATATAATATGCCCTCGCACGTGAAGGTCAGCTTTGCGCCCGACACCGTTCGCCGCATTGCCGAGAACGAACAGGTTGTAGGCTTCAAGGACTCGTCGGCCAATGCCGTCTATTTCCAAAGCGTGATGTACAAGATGCAGCACCGCAAGGACTTCGCCATGCTCGTAGGTCCTGAGGAGATTACAGGCGAGTGCGTGCTGCTGGGTGCTCAGGGTGGTATCAATGGGGGCGCCAACATGTTCCCAGAGCTCTACGTGGCTATGTATGAGGCTGCTGCTAAGCGTGACATCAACCGTGTGCTCGACCTGCAACAGCTGATTATGCAGATTTCGACGACTATCTATACCGTCGGCAAGCACGGCAGCAGCTACCTGAAAGGCTTGAAGTGTGCCCTCTCCCTGCTGGGCATCATCAACGACGACTTCGTGGCCTCTCCGTTCTACAAGTTCGAGACTCCTGAGCGTGAAAAGATTCGTCAGGCACTCGACGCGCTACCCATCAAGAATGGCAAGCTATGCATCTGATTGATTTCATCATCTTCATCGTCTTCACGCTGGGCGTGGTGGTGTTCGGCTGCTCGTTCTTCAAGAAGGGCAGCAGCGCCGACGAATTCACCTCCGCAGGTCACTCCATTCCCGGGTGGGTGGTGGGCATGTCCATCTTTGCCACCTACGTGTCAAGCATCAGCTACATCGGCTATCCGGGCAAGGCGTTTGCTGCCGACTGGAACGCGTTTGTGTTCTCGCTCAGCATACCCATTGCGAGCTACTTTGCCGCCAAATATTTCGTGCCTTTTTATCGACATTCCGGCAGCGTGTCGGCCTATACATTCTTAGAAGACAAGTTTGGCGCATGGGCACGCTTGTATGCCTCTGCGTGCTACCTATTGACACAGATTGCGCGTATGGGTTCAATACTCTATCTGCTGGCTGTGCCGATGTATATCCTCATGGGTTGGGACATGCATACGGTTATCATCCTGACGTCGATAGGCATCATCATCTATTCGATGATGGGCGGCTTGAAGGCGGTCATCTGGGCTGACGCCATTCAAGGTATCATATTGATAGGTGGCGCCCTGCTGTGCCTGGCCATCCTGATGTTCTCGATGCCCGAAGGTCCTATGCAGACTTTTGAGTTGGCTGCGCAGAGTCCGATGGGCAACAAGTTCTCGTTGGGCGCGTTTACCAGCGATTTAACGACGTCGACCTTCTGGGTATGCCTAATCTACGGCATCTTTATCAATCTGCAGAACTACGGCATCGACCAGAACTACGTGCAGCGATACCATGCAGCTAAGACGGACAAGGCCGCGAAGTTCTCAGCACTCTTCGGCGGCTATCTTTTCATTCCCGTTTCAGCGCTCTTTTTCCTTATTGGCTCGGCGCTCTACGGCTATTATCAGGCTGGCGTAGCACCATTGCCTGCCGACATTCAGGCCAAGCCCGACTATGTGTTCCCCTACTTCATCGTCAATGGTCTGCCAGTAGGTTTGCGAGGCCTGCTGATTGCCAGCATCTTTGCAGCAGGCATGTCGACGGTATCGACGTCTGTGACCTCTGCCGCTACGATTATCCTGACGGACTACGTGCGTCCCTTCTTTCTGAAGGCCCGCAACGTCGCAGACCGCCTGCGCCACCACGACCCACACGACCATCACCAGCATCAGAAGCTGGAGCTTGCCGTCGTGCGCCTCTCCAGCTTTGGCGTGGGCATTCTGGGCGCCTGCGTAGCCATTGCCATGTTGAGTGTCGAGAGCATTATCGACGCATGGTGGACGCTCAGCTCGATTTTCTCTGGCGGCATGCTCGGCCTCTTCCTGTTAGGATGTATATCACAAAAGATAAGCCGCAGCGCAGCGCTCATTGGCTGCATCTGCGGCATTGTGGTTATCGGCTGGATATCGCTGGCCGAGCTGTGGTCGTTGCCAGGCATCCATCTGCATCCCTATCTGGCCATCGTCTTAGGCACCACCACGATATTCCTCGTGGGCTTCCTGCTGACGTTCCTAATCAAGGGTAAGAAATAGCGGTTTTACTCAGCGGGCTTATACACCCAGTCGGTAATCAGCCAGCGGTGCGGATGCTGAGTAGCTGTACCGCTGATGCTGCGTGTTACAGGGTTGTAGAGCTCGAAGGTCATGGTGTCAGCATACGTGCCACCACCCTGATACTTGTTGGTAGCGACGTACTCCTCGGCCACGACGAGACCATTCTGCAATCTTGAGATGACGTAGAAGTTGATGTAACGATACCTGGGCACGTCGTAGTCGTCGCGCACAATGCGCCAGTCGTTATAGCTGTACAGGATCTCGAATATCTTGCGGTCCTTAGCCACCTCGCCAGCCGCACGTTTCTTGTTGTTGAAGGCCTCGTCGTCCATGAACAGCTCCTGAATCTTGGCCTTCATAGCCTTGTCAGAGAAGTTCTCCTCCCAGCTATACAGCTGCTGCATGGTCTTCGGGTCCTCGGAGAACGGATTGGTGAGCGTCACTTTATCACCCGTTTTCCAGGTGACCACCTCACACTCTACGGCCTTCTTTTTCTTCTTCATCAGTCCACCCAAACCAAACTGAGCACTAGCCATCGTGCTGAACGCAAACATGGCAACGAGGGCCATTACTGAAATCTTCAAAAAGTGTTAAAAATACGTGATGACAATCGGAAACTTTGTGCGTCTTTTTGTTAGAAACTTAAAGAAAACAGACTAAAACAATGAAACAGAACTATCCGAAGATTGGCATACGTCCGACGATTGACGGTCGTCAGGGCGGCATCCGCGAGGGGCTGGAGGAGAAAACGATGAATCTGGCCAAGGCAGTAAAGGACCTGATAGAGAGCACGCTGAAGAATGGCGACGGCTCAAAGGTGGAGTGCGTCATCTCAGACACGACGATAGGTCGTGTGGGCGAGAGTGCCGCCTGTGCCGAGAAGTTCGAGCGCGAGGGTGTGGGCTCGACCATCACCGTTACGTCATGCTGGTGCTATGGCTCAGAGACGATGGACATGAATCCGCAGTATCCGAAGGCCGTGTGGGGCTTCAACGGTACGGAGCGTCCTGGTGCCGTCTATCTTGCCGCTGTGCTGGCTGCTCACGCCCAAAAAGGACTGCCCGCCTACGGCATCTATGGTCACGATGTACAGGACTTGGACGACAACACCATTCCTGAGGACGTAGCCGAGAAGATTCTGCGCTTTGCCCGTGCCGCCCAGGCGGTGGCTACCATGCGTGGCAAGAGCTATCTGTCATTAGGCAACACCTGCATGGGTATCGCCGGAAGTATCGTCAATGCCGACTTCCTGCAACAATATCTAGGCATGCGCACGGAGTATGTATCGCTGGTGGAGATTCTGCGTCGTGTGGACTTTGGCATCTACGACAAGGAGGAATTCGAGAAGGCTATGGCTTGGGTAGAGAAATACTGCAAACCTCAGGAGGGTCACGACTATAACGAGGACCGTCCCTTGTTCCCTGGCGTTCCCATGACCACCTTCAATGGCAAGGGCAAAGGCAAGAACCGTCAGGAAAAGGACGAGGACTGGGAGTTTACCGTGAAGTGCATGATGATTATCCGCGACTTGATGCAGGGCTCTGACAAGCTGCTGGAGATGGGCTACAAAGAGGAGGGCATCGGCCACAACGCCATTGCTGCCGGCGTGCAGGGTCAGCGCCAGTGGACGGACTACAAGCCCAACTTCGACTTCCCTGAGTCGATGATGTGTACCTCGTTCGACTGGAACGGCCCTCGCGAGGCCTATACGCTGGCTACTGAGAACGACTTCCTGAATGGTATGTCTATGTTGTTTGGCCACTTGTTGACCAATCGTGGTGTGATGTTCTCAGACATCCGTACCTACTGGAGTCCTGAGGCTGTGGAGCGTGTGGCTGGCAAGAAGCCTGAGGGTCAGGCCGCCCAGGGTTTCATCCACCTGATCAATAGTGGTGCCACCACCCTCGATGCTACAGGCGCGATGACAGACAAGGACGGCAAGCCTACCATCAAGCCCTTCTGGGAGATGAAGAGCGAAGACATGGAGGCTTGTCTGAAGGCTACCTCGTGGATGCCTGCCGATCGCGACTACTTCCGTGGTGGCGGCTATTCGAGCCATTTCGTCACCAAGGGCGGTATGCCGATGACCATGCTGCGCCTGAACCTCGTGGCTGGCTTAGGTCCTGTGCTGCAACTGGCTGAGGGCTGGACCGTTGAGCTTGCCCCCAAGACACACGATATTCTGGACAAGCGTACCGACCCCACATGGCCTACCACGTGGTTTGCTCCACGACTGGACCCCACGAAGGATGCCTTCAAGGACGTGTACAGCGTGATGAACAACTGGGGTGCCAACCACGGCGCCATCTGCTACGGACACGTAGGTGCCGACCTCATCACGCTCTGCGCTATGCTGCGCATCCCCGTCTGCATGCACAATATCGAGGATAAGGACATCTTCCGTCCGGCCTGCTGGAACGCCTTCGGAATGGACAAAGAAGGAGCCGACTATCGTGCCTGCGCAAACTTTGGACCCATCTACAAATGAAGAAGATATTGTTATATCTCTGTGTCTGGCTACCGCTGGCAGCCTCCGCACAAAGCTACGAAACGCAATTTGAGCGCCCTGTGTCAGAACTGATGCAGGACGTGGCCAAGCGCTTTGGCGTGAAGTTCAAGTTCGACAGCAATATCGACACTGTAGGCAAGCGAATGCCGTATGCCGACTTCCGTGTACGCCCCTACTCGCTCGAGATGACGCTCGACAACATCTGCAAATACTACGACTGGAACTGGTGGAAGCAGAGCGGCAATACGTATAAGATTAAGCTGTACGAATATCCGCGCCGCCACGAGCAGGAGGGTAAGATGATGCTCGACTGGCTGTCGTCATTGTACAACAACAAGGAACAATGGGAGGCCCGTCGCGACACCCTGCGCCGTGAGGTTCGCCAACGCCTGGAACTAGACAAGTTCCTCGATTCGTGCGTCCTGGTGAAGGACAAAAAGGGCAATCTGGTGCGCCCCGTCATCCTCTCGAAGATTCGCAAGCACGACGGATACACCACACAGAACATCTGCATCGAACTGACACCCGGACAGCACTTGTTCGGCACCATCTACGCGCCCTTTGGGCTAAATAAAAAAGAAAAAATAAAAAATAAGAAAGCCGTGAGTACGGACTTTCAACATGCGCTGATTGTCTGTCCCGACGGCCACTGGCCCTACCGCTATCGTAAGGACGAGCAACAGCGACTGGGTACGCTGGCTCGTATGGGAGCCGTCTGCGTCGATTTCGACCTGTATGGCTGGGGCGAGAGCGAGAAGGAGGTGGGCGACCATCATAGCAGTCGTGCCCACGTGTATCAGGCTGCCTGTGGCTATGTCTTGCTCGACTGGATGCTGAAAAACCGTAAGGACATCGATACGGAGCGTGTGGGTGTTATGGGTGGTTCCGGTGGTGGCACGCATACCGTCATGCTCTCGTTGTTGGACGAGCGCGTCACGGCCTCAGCACCTGTGGTTCATCTGGCCTCGCACTTCGACGGAGGATGTCCTTGCGAGAGCGGTAAACCCGTACAACTCGCAGCTAGTGGCACGTGTGAGCCTGAACTGGCAGCAGTCATAGCCCCTAAACCCATGCTCATTGTGAGCGACGGTGGCGACTGGACCTCGAGCGTGCCCACGCTGGAATTCCCCTACCTGCAACGCATCTACGGCTTCTATGGAGCCCAAGATAAGGTTCGCAACGTCCACCTGCCCAACGAGCGCCACGACTTCAAGGAAAACAAGCGACAGGCCGTCTACGACTTTTTTATCGACGTCTTCGGCCTCGACCGCACCATGCTCGACGAAAGCAAGATAGACATCGAACCAGAAGAAACGCTGAAATCGCTGTATAAATGAAAAGAATAGCCCTCTTAGCCCTCATTACCGTATGCTACGCCTTTGCCGCAGCGCAACACAGATTATGGTACGACCAGCCTGCACAGACGTGGACACAGGCCCTGCCTATCGGCAATGGCGTGATGGGCGGTATGGTGTTTGGCACGCCTGCTGTGGAGCATATTCAAATCAACGAGGAAACCATCTGGGCAGGTCAGCCCAATAACGTGGTGAACCCCAACGCCAAGAAGGTGCTTCCCAAAGTTCGCCAACTCATTTTCGAAGGCAAATACAAGGAGGCACAGGAGTTGGCCAACGCAGAGGTGATGCCCAATGCGGCAGGACAAAACATGGGTATGCCCTATCAGCCGTTTGGCGACCTGTATATCGCAATGCCTGGACACACCGACTACCAGAACTACGAACGGTGGTTGGACTTGGACCATGCCAAAAGCGTGGTGCGATACAGCGTGGATGGTGTGCAATACGAGCGAGAAACGATAGCGCCATTGGGGGGGCACCACGTCATCGCTATCCATCTGACAGCCAGCGAAAAAGGGAAGATTACGTTTACAGCCAACATGACGTCGCCTCACGAGAACCCGCTCATCAACATGGACGGCAACGAGGCAACGCTGTTAGGTGTTTCCAGCAAACATGAAGGCCTGAAAGGTAAGGTGCGCTTTATGGGACGTATGGCTGTTGACACGAAAGGTGGCAAGGTGAGTGGTTCAAATGGAATTCTCAGCGTAACAGGTGCCGACGAAGCCACCTTATATATAACTGTAGGCACCAACGTCAAAAGTTATAAAGACATTACTAGTAATGAGGAGACTCAATCCCGTGAACGCCTGCATGGGGCAATGGCTTTAGGCTATGAAGCGCTGAAAGCCCTGCACACCAACACCTACAAGCAATATTACAATCGCGTGACGCTTGACCTGGGGCCCGACCAGTATGCCAAGGTTCCCATGAACAAGCGTATTGAACAGTTTGGCAGGGTTACTGACAATTACCTCGTGGCTACCTACTTCCAGTTCGGACGCTATCTGCTGATTTCTTCCTCGCAGCCCGACAACATGAATCCTGCCAATCTGCAAGGCATCTGGAACGATAAAATGTTCCCCTCATGGGACTCAAAATACACCACGAACATCAATCTTGAGATGAACTATTGGCCTTCAGAGGTTTGCAACCTGACGGAGCTAAACGAGCCGCTGTTCAAACTGATTCGCGAAGTCTATGAACAGGGTAAGCAGACTGCTCGCGACATGTATGGTGTGGAAGGCTGGGTGTTGCACCATAACACAGACCAATGGCGCATCACAGGGCCTGTCGATCGTGCTCAGACGGGACTATGGCCCATGGGGTCTGCATGGTTTTGTCACCATCTGTGGGAGCACTATCTCTATACGGGCGACAAGAATTTCCTGCTTCAGTACTACCCCATCATGCTCGATGCCGCGCGCTTCTATTCGCAAACACTACAAAAGCACCCCACAAGGGGGTGGCTTGTCGTTTGTCCTGGCGAGTCACCAGAACATGGCGGCAAGGGACGTCCTACACCTTTAGATGCAGGAGTCACGATGGACAACCAGTTAGTAACAGAGTTGTATACCAACGTCTTGGAAGCTGCGAAGATTCTAGGCGAAGACAACGCTCTACTCTCAACGCTCAACACTCAATTAAAGCAGCTTCCTCCCATGCAGATTGGTCGTTGGGGCCAGTTGCAAGAGTGGCTCGACGACCTGGACGACCCCAAAGATGACCATCGCCATTTCTCGCATCTCTATGGCCTCTACCCCTCAAGCCAGATATCGCCTTATCGCACCCCTGACCTCTGGAAAGCCGCACGTACTTCCATCGAAGCCCGTGGCGACGTCAGCACAGGTTGGTCGATGGGATGGAAGGTCTGTTCGTGGGCCCGTCTGTTGGATGGCGAACACGCCTACAAGCTCATCAAGGATCAGTTGACGCTGACGGCTGACACGTTCCTGATTTATGGAGCCATCAAGCAGCGTGGAGGTACATATCCAAATATGTTTGACGCCCACCCTCCCTTTCAGATTGATGGTAACTTTGGTTGTACGGCAGGAATTGCCGAGATGCTGATGCAGAGCTACGATGACTTTATCTATCTGCTGCCCGCATTACCCGCTGTATGGAAAGAAGGCAGCGTGAAGGGGCTCGTGGCTCGTGGGGGCTTTGTGGTCGATATAGACTGGAAAGACGGAAAACTCATCAAAGCTGCTATTCACTCGCCTAACGGAGGACTCTGTAAGGTACGTTCGAATACCCCTTTAAAGGGTAAAGACCTGAAAAAACGCAAGGCTGATGGACTTTACGAGCTGTCGACAAAAGCAGGTAGCACCTACGTGCTCTTTTAGGAAGATTGTAGCAAATAGTTTTTGTTTTGTTGCATATTGTTAGCAGTCTGATGGCTGTATGCATAATTATGTGTATATTTGCAAGCAGAAATCTTAACGACTAAAAACAATATGAACAAATTCTTCTCATGTGCTGCCCTATTGGTGGCAGTGACTTTAGGGCTGAATGCCCAGAAGCCGATGAACGCTCCCAAGGGCGGCAAGGCTATCAGTGATGAATTACTTGGCATCTTCTTCGAGGACATCAGCTCTGCAGCAGATGGTGGCCTCTATGCCGAATTGGTACAAAACGGCTCTTTCGAGTACAGTCCTGCCGAGAAAGACGGCTGGGGAGCTGGCACTGCCTGGAAGCAGATTCGTCCAGGCCACTCGCTGGGAACCCTGGAGGTACGCAAGACGGGAGGTATTCATCCAAACAATCCCACCTACATGCGACTGAAAATTGAACGCGTGAGAGAATTCTACGACTATAAGGGTTGGAGAGGTTTTGGTATTGAGAACGGCGGTTTCGACGGTATCAGCGTGAAAGCTGGTGAAAAATACACGTTCTCTGCCTTCTTCCGCAACTCAAAAGGTGCAACAAAACCCATCCGCGTAGCTCTTGTTGAACCACAAGGCTGGGGAAAAGACCCAAAACTGCTGGCTGAAGCTACAGTAACTGCCGACACAAAGAACTGGAAAAAATACGAAGCCGAGTTGACACCAACAGCAGACTGCAAGAATGCCACTCTGCAACTGCTGGCCCTGGAGCTGGGAGATCTGGATGTTGACATGGTATCATTGATGCCTCAGGACACTTATAAGGGACATGGTCTGCGTAAAGACCTTGCCCAGGCACTGGCCGACCTGCAGCCCAAGTTCATGCGCTTCCCTGGTGGTTGCGTAGTACATGGCGGTGGCGACGGTTTCTGGGACACCTATCGTTGGAAGACCACCATCGGTCCGAAAGAGACACGTCGTGGACTGAAGAACACATGGGGTTACCACCAGAGCATGGGTCTGGGATACTTCGAGTATTTCCAGTTCTGCGAAGACCTTGGCATGGAGCCCGTACCCATTCTGCCTTGCGGAGTCAGTTGTCAGGGTACCAACGGTGGCTGGGGCTTATATCCCACACAAGCTCAGGATGTCGTTCCCATGAGCGAGATGGACGAGTGGGTAGCTGAGGCCATTGACCTTATTGAGTGGGCCAATGGTGATCCTGCTACCAACAGATGGGCTAAGATGCGTGCAGATGCAGGACACCCCAAGCCCTTCAATCTGAAGTATCTGGGCTTAGGTAATGAGGAAAAGATTTCGCCAGAGTTCTGCGAGCGTTTCAAGTATATCTACGAGCGTGTCACGAAGGCTCACCCAGAAATTGTGATTGTTGGTACTGCAGGTCCTGGTTCTCACCCAGGCAACGCTGACCTTGAGAATGGCTGGAAACTGGCCGAGGAACTGGGTATGCCCATCATCGACGAGCACTATTATGAACCCAACACCTACTTCCTGAACAAGCGTCAGTACGACAACTACCCCCGTGACCGCAAGACGAAGGTGTATCTGGGCGAGTATGCTGCCAAGGATAAGAAGCTCATCGACGCCCTAGCCGAAGGTCTCTACCTATTGCATGTTGAGCGCAATGCTGACATCGTCTGCATGACCTCTTACGCACCGCTCTTTGCCAGAAAGACCAACACCAACTGGAACCCAGACATGATCTACTTCGACAATGAGCGACCCTACCTGACCTGCAGCTACTATGTACAGCAACTCTTCGGGCAGAGTGCCGGACAGTACTTCTATGGCGACTGCGTACAGTTCGAGGGTGACGAGGCTGGTGTCATTCAGCCTCAGGAGAATGTACACTACGGACAGAGTGTCATACTGAACGTAAAGACCCGCAGACTCTACGTCAAACTGGTAAATGCTGGTGATGAAGCGAAGAAGGCAAATATCAACCTGTCACGCTTTGGCGTGAAAAAGACTGCCACCATTACAACGCTGAGTGGTCAGCCTAACGATGAGAACAACTATGATGCACAGCCTATCGCTCCTAAGAAAGAGACCATCAAAGCTCAGAAGAAGTTCAACCTTGACTTGGAGCCCTACACTATGGTGATGCTAGAATACCAGTTGTAAGTCGTTTCCCGCTTACCATACAATAAAGGCTGATGACAAAAACACTTGTCATCAGTCTTTTTTATATATACAAAGACGACTATGAGAAAGTTCTTGATGATAATGGGGCTTGCCCTGCTGACATTGTCGGCACAGGCAGGCAAGCCGTGGGACAACGGCAAGTTGCGTGTTTCAGATAACCAGCGTTATCTGCAGTTCGAGAACGGACAGCCCTTCTTCTGGTTGGGCGAGACGGGGTGGCTCTTGCCTGAGCGTCTCGACAGAGCGGAGGCAGAGTGGTATCTGCAGAGTTGTGCCAAGGCGGGCTACAACGTGGTGCAGATTCAGGTTATCGACGGTGTACCAGCCTACAACATCTATGGACAGATGTCCAATATTGACGGATGGAATTTTAAAGACATCAACCGCAAGGGCGTTTACGGCTATTGGGACCACATGGACTACATCATCGACCAAGCGGCTGACAAAGGTATCTACATAGGTATGGTGTGTATCTGGGGTGGACTGGTAAAGGCTGGCCTGCTGAACGTAGAGGACGCTAAAAAGTACGGGACCTTTCTGGCCAACCGCTATAAGAACAAGCCCAACATCATCTGGTTCATGGGTGGCGATATCCAGGGCGATATTAAACCTGAGGTGTGGGAGACACTGGCCACCACTATCAAGTCGATAGACAAGAACCACCTGATGACCTATCATCCCCGTGGACGCTATACCTCTGCCAAGTGGTGGAGCAAGGCCGCATGGCTTGATTTCCACACATTCCAAAGTGGACACCGCCGCTACGGACAGCGCATGGGTAATGCCGACTATCCCATTCCTGACAACACGGAGGAGGATAACTGGATGTATGTGGACTCGACGTGGAAGTACAACCCCATTAAACCCGTGCTTGACGCAGAGCCTTCGTATGAGGACATTCCTGTTGGACTACACGACCCCAATGAAGCCCGCTGGCAGGACTACGACGTACGCCGCTATGCCTATTGGAGCGTATTTGCCGGCAGTTGCGGCCATACCTATGGCCATAATGCCATCATGCAGATGCTAAAGTCCGGCTATCCCACAAGCTATGGTGATGCGGGTGACGTGAAGGTATGGTATCAGGGGCTGAAAGATCCTGGATACAATCAGATGCAATACTTGAAGCGCCTCATCTTGTCTTTCCCCTACTTTGAGCGTGTAGCCGACCAAAGCATCATTCAGGACAATGGCGAGAAGTACAACCGCCTCATCGCCACACGCGGCAACGACTATCTCTTGGTCTATAACTACAACAACAATCCGATGAAACTCGACCTGACAAAGATCAGTGGTGCGAAGAAGAATGTGTGGTGGATGACTGCTGCTACAGGCAAACTGAAGTATTTAGGCGAGTTCGACAATAAGGTGTTGACGTTCCGTTATCATCCACAGTCGTCACGCGTTGAGGATGGTGTGTTGATAGCTATCGACAGCGACAAGGATTATCTGACGAAAGGCCAGATAGAGTTATCGTCTGATGGTTACAAAGCTAAGGAAAGGGATCTGAATGAATAGCCTGCTTGTCATATTGCTAGCAATGCTGTCGCTTTCGGCCTCAGCAGCCAAGAAAAAGGTAGTAAAACCTGACGTGAGCGTGGGAAACCTGCGCGTAGAGAATCTGGACAATCCGTTAGGCATCGACACTGCCGAGCCTCGTTTTTCGTGGCAGATAGCGAGCGACAAGCAGAACGTCCGCCAGACTGCCTATCAGATTATTGTCAACGACGACAATGGCGAAGTATGGAACACGGACAAGATTGATAGCGACCAACAGCTATGGATACCCTATGCTGGTAAGAAGTTACAAAGTAATACCCACTGCACATGGCGCGTGAAGGTATGGACTACCGCAGGTGAATCGGAGTGGAGTAACCATGCACGTTTCAGTATTGGTCTGCTTGACGAAGGCAAGTGGAGCGGTTATTGGATAGGGTTGGAACGTCTGTTGCCTGGTGAAGAACGAGGCATGCACACCCGTATGGCCGCCCGTTATCTGCGCAAAGACTTTCAGTTGAAGGACAAAGAGATAAAACGTGCTACCGCCTACGTGGCAGGTATCGGACTGCATGAATTCTATGTCAATGGCCAGCGCATGGGCGATGGTGTGCTTCAGCCTGTTCCCTCCGACTATCGCAAGACCATCTATTACAACACCTACGACATCACAGAGAGCATTGAAAAGTATCCTCTCATGTGTGAAGGAGCGGGGAAGTGTCTCTGCCTCGGCATTGTGTTAGGCAATGGTCGCTATTTCCCCATGCAACAGCACAAGCCCTACAAGATTCATACCTTTGGCTATCCCAAGTGCCGTATCAATGTTATCGTGGAATATACCGACGGCACCACACAGCGCCTGCAGACTGACGATAAGGGGTGGAAGATTACTGCCGACGGTCCGATTCGTGCCAACAACGAATATGATGGCGAGGAATATGATGCCCGTAAGGAGATGCTTGGCTGGAGTGATGTGGGCTCCAACACTTCAAAATGGTTGAATGCTGAGCGTACAGATATTCCGCAGGCTTATCTGCGTGCCCAGATGACACCAGGAATGAAGATGTTGCAACAGATTACCCCGCAGTCATTGAAGGGAAACATCATCGATATTGGCCAAAACATTGCAGGCTGGCTAAAAGTCAGAGTGCGCGGACAGAAAGGAGATACCATCCGCATTGTCTATGCAGAGAAGCTGAATGCTGACGGCACACTCTATCGTGATAACTTCCGCAATGCCCGTTCTACAGACATCTACATCTGCAATGGCGACGAGGGTCAGAACGGTCGTTGGTGGCGTCCGACGTTTGTCTATCATGGCTTTAAGTATGCAGAAGTCATTGGCCTGAAGAATGCTACGAAAGATGATTTTGTGGCCGAAGTGGTAGCCGACGAGATGCTATCGACAGGTCAGTTCGAGTGCTCTGATACCATATTAAACAAGGTGATGAAGAACGCCTGGTGGGGCATCTTGGACAACTATAAGGGCATGCCTCTCGACTGTCCGCAGCGCGACGAACGCCAGCCTTGGCTGGGTGATCGTACGATAGGGGCGTTGGGCGAGAGCTTCCTCTTCGACAACGAGCGCCTGTACACCAAATGGATGCGCGACATCTGCGAGGCACAGCGTACGGACGGTTGTATTCCTGATGTAGCCCCTGCCTTCTGGAATTACTATAGCGACGATGTGGCGTGGGCAGCAGCACTTCCCTTCTCGTGCGATATGCTGTGGCGCCAGTATGGTAATCGTGAGGCCATCGAACGCTGCTATCCGTACATCAAGAAATGGGTACAGCATATCATCGAAGAATACAGTCGTGACGGTATCATCCATTGTGGAAAGTATGCTGACTGGTGCGTACCACCTGAAAAATTGGACCTCATCCACTCGCAAGACCCAGCTCGCAAGACGGACGTAACGCTCATCTCTACGGCTTACATCATCCGTACCATGCAGTTGATGGAACAATGGGGCTGCGAGGCAGACTATTGGCGTCCCATCCGCGAACAGATGGCGAGAGCATTTAACAAGAAATTCCTGACTGTGAAGCGAGGCACGTCGCCCCGTCCTGGCCATGTGCTCTATCCTGATTCTGTATTCTATGGAAACAATACGGTGACGGCCAACATTCTCCCGTTAGCTATTGGCATTGTACCAGACGACTGCAAAGATGACGTCATTAAGAATGTGGTGGAAAATATCTGTGTTCAGAATAAGCATCATGTATCGTGTGGCGTCATTGGTATCTCGTGGCTTCTGCGAGGACTCTCAGACAACGGTTTTCCCGATGTGGCCTATCGACTAGCCACCAGCAAGACTTACCCTTCGTGGGGATACATGACGGAAAACGGTGCCACCACCATCTGGGAACTGTGGAACGGTGATAAAGCCAATCCCAAAATGAACTCCGGTAATCACGTAATGCTGTTAGGTGACCTGCTCACTTGGTGTTATCAGTATTTGGGTGGTATTCGTAGTGCCGATGCCTATAAGCACATTATATTAAAACCTGCTTTCGACATTCAAGACTGCGAGTGGACGAACGTAAGCTACGACTCGCCTTATGGTACCATCAAAAGCCATTGGAAGAAGACGCTTCAGCATCTGGATTGGGACGTCACCGTTCCCAGCAACACCACAGCTGACGTCTGTCTGCCTAATGGTGAGACAAAGACCATTGGCTCTGGCAGTTATCATTTCAGCGTAGACATTCCCTCTTCTCATCCCGCCATCGTGAAGGACGAGTTTCTCTACACCAAAGCACCCTTCCCTGAGGCCCACGCGTCGACCATCGTCGAGACGAAGAAAGGCGATCTCGTGGTGGCGTACTTTGGCGGTACCAAGGAAAGGAATCCCGATGTCTGCATCTGGGTAAGTCGTAAGCCGAAGGGTGCCGACGTCTGGAGTGCACCGATGATGGTGGCCGACGGTGTCTTCCCTGAAGGGCGTCATGCCTGTTGGAATCCTGTCCTCTATGAGATGCCTGACGGTGAACTGTGGCTGTTCTTTAAGATAGGTCCCAGCGTCAGCGAGTGGACAGGATGGCTTACAAAATCGAAGGACGGCGGCAAGACCTGGAGCAAAAGAGAACCACTCCCTGACGGATTCCTTGGTCCCATCAAGAATAAGCCCGAACTCATCAACGGACGCCTGCTCTGTCCTTCTTCGACAGAAGACAATGGCTGGCGCTTCCACATGGAGATCTATGACCTGAAAACCAAACAGTGGAAGTACGTTCCTGTAGAGAGTACCGAGGCCATCAAGACGGACGACAACCAGCTGCATCCCATTGACTGCATACAGCCTTCTATCCTGAAACTCAAGGATGGTCGCCTGCAGGTGCTCATGCGCACCCATAATGCCCATATCGCCACCTCATATTCTTCAGACAATGGTAACACGTGGACAGCCGTCACCCTACTCGACATAGAGAATAACCAAAGTGGTACAGATGCTGTAACCCTGCAAGACGGACGTCACGTACTCATCTACAACAATTTTGAGACACTACCTCTAACTAAGAAAGGCGTACGAACGCCTTGTTCTATTGCCCTCAGCGACGACGGCACACACTGGCATCACGCACTCACCCTTGAGGATTCACCCATCGACCAGTACAGCTATCCTGCCATCATCCAGGGACGCGACGGCACCCTGCATTGCGTCTACACCTGGCGTCGTCAGCGCATAGCCTACAAGCAGATTGATTTGAGCAAATTGAAATAGCTTCTAATTCTTCTCGGTCATATATTTCCAGTAGCGGCGCGGCATATCGCTGAGCTGCTTCTTGGGGTTCATCCGCTCCTTGATGCAGATGGCCTTGAAATAGGTGCGCCAGAGGTCCTGAAATATCTTGTCGTTCTCGCTCAGCACCTCCTCATGCATCTTACCATTCGATAGATCGAAGGGCACAGAGGTCTCATCCTCAAAAGTTACGCGAATAACGGCTTTCCTGTCATAATAGTAGCCGTAGTGCCGCTTCGCATCATAAATCAGCCACGGTTGGTCGTTAAAACGATCCTGAAAGTGGTCGATGATAAGTGGCAGTACGTTGTGGTCTGGCGAGACAACTCCCAGATAGGTACCATCCTTTGCTTTCTGGAAACGGATAAACTGCTTCATGCGCAACTGCTCATGAAGCACCCGTCGACAGGTATTACGTACTTCCAGTACATCCTCATCCGATGCATTGCGCTCAAGGTCTCTCACCTTCATACGGAACACCTTGCAGATAAAATTAAATAGTGGCTGATTCAATGACCGTTCCTCTGATAGCCAACTAATGGTAATCATGTGCAACCCGTCTTTAGACAGTTGTTTCTCTAGTCCCTTCCATACACGCTCAGCTTTCTCGCTATCCGTCACAACCCTATGCGACTCATCGGCAAATAGCGGCAACTGCTCCCCTTCAGCCAACAGGTACTCTGGCTGCTGGCGAAGAAAGAAACTGTCGAACACAGCTGTCAATAGCCCGTCAAGCGTATTATCGAAAACGTATACCTGCATAGTTCACGAGTTTTCATCGTCTTTAAAATCAAACGTCAATTGTTGTTCAGCAGCAGCCCGTTTCTGCTGGGTCTTCGAAAGTAGCAGCGGGCGCAGACGCTCAGGACGTAATTCATTGATGCCGATGATGGGTTGCGAGAAGGCGGAGGTCAGCTCTCCGCAAGTAATGAAATACTTGGCTTTCTTCATCACCACGCCCATCTTCTTCAAATGATAAGAGGTGATGCGGTTAAAACGGCGCGAGTTCACGATAAGCACAGCACTCTTTACACCAATGCCTGGTACACGAAGGATATCTTCATACGATGCTTTATTGATATCGACTGGAAAAAACTCCGGATGTCTTAATGCCCAACCGAGTTTAGGGTCGACGTCGAGGTCGAGGTGGGTGTGCTTATCATCAACTATCTCATCCACGTTGAAATGGTAGAAGCGCATAAGCCAGTCGGCCTGATAGAGGCGGTTCTCGCGCACCAAGGGCGGCTGTTTTAAAACTGGCAGACGCGGGTCGTAGGTATTGACGCTGACATAGCCCGAGTAATACACACGTCGCATTGAAGGCTGTTGGTACATGGCGTTGGACATCTTCAAAATGTCCAGGTCACTCTCCTTCGTGGCGCCCACAATCATCTGCGTCGACTGTCCAGCAGGCACAAACCTCGGTGCATGGCGGAACTTTTTCCTATCTTCCTTGTTTTCCAATACCCCCTGCTGAATCTGCGACATAGGCAGGAAGATACTCTTATGGTCCTTCTCAGGTGCCAATGCCTTCAGCGACTCCTCCTTGGGAATCTCGATATTGACGCTCATTCGGTCGGCATAGCGGCCGGCCTCCTGCAATAGCTCCTGCGAAGCTCCAGGAATGGTTTTCAGATGGATGTAGCCATTAAAACGGTGGACGGTGCGCAGGTCGCGTACAATAGCTGTCAGGCGCTCCATCGTGTAGTCAGGATTGCGCACAACACCACTCGACAGAAAAAGCCCCTCAATGTAGTTACGGCGATAGAACTCCATCGTGATTTCCTCGAGTTCCGAGACGGAGAGCGTCGCCCGCTTGATGTCGTTGGTGCGACGATTGATACAGTAGGCACAGTCATACATGCAGTAGTTGGTCAGCATCACCTTCAGCAACGAGATGCAACGTCCGTCGTCAGCAAAAGAGTGACAGATACCCACGCCACCAACGGTATTGCCCACCATGCCCTGCTTGCCCTTGCGCACAGTACCACTCGACGAGCACGACACATCGTACTTCGCCGACTCTGCAAGGATTCGCAGTTTCTCCATCGTCTTCTCCGTCAGCATGATGCAATGATATTACTTTTTCTTCTTCCTCTTGGCAGAAGCCTTCTTCTTTTGCTGTGACACATCAGCATCCATTGCATCAAGCAGGGAGTGCTGTTTCTGTCGCAGATAATCGCACGTTGTGAAAGTGTGCTGTGTCATCTGCTGAAGCAGGTAACGGCACGAGAGCCAAGCCTGACGAAGGTCGGCATGGTTTTCCGTAAGACGTTTCATGGCCAACTTGTTCTGCGACTTGATATTGGGCACCTGTGCCAAAGGCTTGGCCAACACCTGATAGATAGTCTTCTCAAAATAGGAGGCACTACGCTTGACACGCTCCAAGAAGTCTTCCTCATGTAGTGCCGCTATGGTCATCTGTTGAATCATGGCACGCCACTTGTCAGCAACCGCGATAACCTGCTGTCGGTAGTCCTCAAGTGCCCGTTTATGCAATTCTGCGATATCGGTATGGGCGTGATAGAAGAATTCGATGATCAGTCTTCCGAGATATTCTTCACGATACAGGATGTCACGGAAATCGAAGAGTTCCATCAACAAGTAGCGATAGTACTCGTCCTTGAGCGTCGGCAGTTGCTCGATACTGCGTTGGGCAGCCTCTTCCTGATGTGAGATATAGTTTTCCACACGCTCATCGCTAATGATGGCCTGTGGTGGAATCTGTGAGGCAAGCACCATTCCCTCCAGTGTCTTACAACGGCTCAGTGCCACATACACCTGACCAGGAGCAAACGACAGGCTGGCATCGATGATGGCACGTTCGAAAGTGAGTCCCTGACTCTTATGGATGGTAATGGCCCAAGCCAGTCGTAACGGTAGTTGCGTGAATTTGCCTAACACCTCCGTCTCAATCTCGCGCGTTTCCGGATTCAGCGTATAGCGTGCGTTCTCCCATACCAACGGCTCCACCTCAATGGCATCAGCATCACCAGGACAAAAGACCTCCAAGCGGTTATCTTCAGCCAGTGTCACATGGCCGATGCGCCCATTATAGTAGCGGTGCTCGCCAGAAGGGTCGTTCTTCACGAACATCACCTGCGCCCCTTCTTTCAACGTTAGGGTCTCGGCTGTAGGATAGGAATAGTCTGGGAATGTGCCCTCGATTGATGCGCGATAATGAAAGGCGCAGCCAGGCAATTTCTGCAGTTCTGACTCATTATAGTTAGTGGCCATCTGGTTATGCGTGGTCAACCGAATGTAGCCTTCTTCAGGTTTAGGTAGAAATGCTGGCTGATAGCGACTGTTCAACAGCTGTAGTTCAGCTACAGAGGCCTGGCCCTCGCGGATATGGTTCAACAGCGTCAGAAACGTGTCATCCTGCTGGCGATATACTTTTTCCAACTGGATGGTCACGTACTCTATCTGGGCCAAAGCCTTCGATCCAAAAAAATAAGGTGTGTCGTAATAGGGAATGAGCATCCGTTCGTCTTCGGGTGTCACCACAGGTGTCAACTGCTGGAGGTCTCCAATCATCAGCAATTGTACCCCACCGAAGGGCTTATAACGATTACGGAAACGGCGCAACACGCTATCAATGGCATCCAGCAAATCACTACGCACCATCGATATCTCGTCGATAATCAAGAGGTCGAGCGACGCAATAATCTTGCGTTTTTCCTTGCTGAAGTCAAACTTACTCTCCACTTTAGCGCCAGGAACAAAAGGGGCAAAGGGTAGTTGGAAGAAGGAATGGATGGTCATGCCACCCGCATTGATGGCAGCCACACCCGTCGGTGCCACCACAATGCTGCGCTTGCTACTACGCTCCACCACCATCTTGAGAAATGTCGTTTTTCCTGTTCCGGCCCTGCCTGTCAAGAAGATACTGCGACCAGTGTATTCCACGAAGTCCCACGCTGTGAGCAGTTCGTTATTTCGTTCCATTGCTATTACTGTTTGTTTTGCAAAGTTACGAATTATTTTGCGCAAACCATCAAGAACGCAGGAAAAAATATATGATGATGACAAAACGGCAGATTGTCAGTCTTTATATTATAAATAAGGGTAATCACTAAAACATGAACAGAAATATCGTTTTCGGCATCTTCATTTGTTTGACATTGACCGCTATGGCTCAACGGGTCAGCATTGTAACACAGAAGCATGCATCTAACCGAGAGCAATATGCTGCGGAGTATCTGCAGAAGAAGCTCACAGCGATGGGCTACGAGGTAACGCCCAAAAAAGGTTTACGTATCACGTTGACAAATGCGGGCAATGGTCCTGCTGAAGGCTACAGTATCACAAAAGGCAAGAAAGGACTGGTGGTATCGGGCAACGACGCTACGGGTGTTATCTATGGTTGCGTAGAACTGGCTGAGTGCATTCGTCAAAAGGGAACGCTGGATATTGAGGCAACCACGGAAGCACCCGGCATGGTGATGCGTGGCACGTGCATCGGACTGCAAAAAACGGTGTATCTGCCTGGCCATGCCGTCTACGAATATCCCTATACCCCTGAAAACTTCCCTTGGTTCTACGACAAGGCAGAATGGATGAAGTATCTAGACATGATGGTCGAAAACAAATATAACTCGCTCTACTTATGGAATGGCCATCCTTTCGCCTCCTTAGTTAAACTCAAGGACTATCCCTTCGCCTTGGAGGTGGACGAAGAAACGTTTAAGAAGAACGAGGAGATCTTTTCTTTCCTCACCCACGAGGCCGACCGTCGTGGTATCTGGGTCATCCAGATGTTCTATAACATCATCCTCAGCAAGCCCTTCGCCGACCACTACGGTCTGAAGACACAGGACCGCCACCGTTCTATCACACCACTGATTTCCGATTATACTCGTAAAAGCATTGCTGCCTTCATCGAGAATTATCCCAATGTGGGACTACTCGTCTGTCTGGGCGAGGCTATGGCGACGATTGAGGATGATGTCACATGGATGAAGGAGACGATTATTCCTGGCATCAAAGATGGACTGGCAGCCAGTGGGCGCAAGGACATTCCGCCTGTCGTACTGCGTTCTCACGATACGGACGGGCCGTTGGTGCTAAAGGAATCACTGCCCCTCTACCCCAACATCTACACCATGTCGAAATACACAGGTGAGTCGCTGACCACCTACGAGCCTGGTGGTCCTTGGGGCGAGACCCATCGGCAGCTGGCCGACGCAGCACCTGTACATATCGACAACGTACACATTCTGGCTAATCTCGAACCCTGGCGATGGTCGTCGCCTGCCTTCATTCAGAAGACCATTCAGGCCATGCACCGCGTACACCATTCGAAGGGGCTTCACCTCTATCCGCAAGCCTCGTATTGGGACTGGCCCTATACGGCAGACAAGTTGCCTAACGGTAAGCGTCTGAAGCAGTTGGATCGCGACTGGATGTGGTATCAGGCATGGGGACGTTATAGCTGGAACGATCAGCGTGGCGAAGACAAGACATTTTGGAAGAAGGAACTAGCCGACTATTTCGGTATTGACACCATTGCCGCAACCCATCTGTTGAATGCTTACGACGAAGCTGGCGAGATAGCACCTAAACTGTTACGCCGTTTCGGCATCACGGAAGGTAACCGCCAGACCCTGTTGCTTGGTATGACGATGGGTGAACTGGTCAATCCCTACAAATACACCATCTACCCAGGCTTCTACGAGAGCTGCGGGCCTCAGGGAGAAAAACTTATCGAATACGTTGAGAAGGAGTATAAGGGTGAACAGCATGTCGGAGAATTGCCGCTGGACATCGTTGACCAGTGTGTGAACCACGGTGACCGCGCCCTTATCGAGATGGGCGCTATTACCACTAAGCCGACCCGCCATGCCGACGAGTACAAGCGTGTTTGGAACGACTTCCTATGCTATGCTACCTTTGCCAAAGCCTTCCAATTAAAGGTACGTGCTGCAGAACAGGTGTTACAATACAAGTGGACGAAGGACATCACCTATTTGGAGTCGGCTGTTGTATTGTTGGAACAAAGCCTTAGCATCTGGTATGACCTGAGTCGAATGACGGATGAATACTACCTCTACGCCAACTCCATGCAGACTGCCCAGCGCCGCATTCCCGTAGGTGGTGACGATGGTAAGATGAAGACGTGGAGCGAACTGGCCGTAGTCTATCAGGCTGAGCTTGATGCCTTTAAAGAAAATATTGAGAAGTTGAAGCATCCTGTGGCTCAGACAGATGTAAAGATTCTGCCTGCAAAGGTTGTTCAAGTCAAGTATAAGGGAGCAACTGTTACGCTGCAAAAGGGGGCAGTGCTTTTCGAGAACCGTCCTGACACACCTGTCGACTCGCTGGCCCCTGAACTCGTCGGCCTGCAAGCCTTCGTACTGAACCGTGACAGCACACGTATTGTCGGCACCACCATTGAATATGAGAGTGACCAACCTGTTCGTCTGCTTGTGGGCCTCTTCAAGGACGACGACCCCAAGTGGGCCAAGGCTCCCAAACTCGAGATTGACGCCACAGGCAATGAGTATGGACAGGCAGAGCCTATCCTCACCAATGCCATCAGCATAGTCCAAATGCCGAAAGTCAACATCCACCAGTATTCTTTACCTGCTGGTCGCAACACCATCCGTCTGCCCAAGGGCATCCTCATGGTGGCTGGCTTTACCCAAAGCGATATTCATCCGCGCGACTGCGGCTTGAGTGGTCCATCGAGCGAAGTGGACTGGCTATTCCAAAAATAAACGAATGACATGAAGCAACTATTAACAACCCTCGTGGTGTTCCTCGTTGTGGTCAGCGGTTTTGCCGCTGACATCATCACTCAGCAAGATATGGAGCGCATCTACCAAGAGGTGCGCACACCCTATAAATATGGTATGGTGGTGGCTCCCACGGACAACTACCACAAAATAGACTGTCCGACAGTGTTCCGCAAGGGCGACCGTTGGTTGATGACATACGTGGTATATAATGGTAAGGACGGACTGGACGGGCGTGGCTACGAGACGTGGCTGGCTGAGAGCGACGACCTGCTGCATTGGACAACCAAAGGGCGACTGCTCAGCTACAAGGACGATGGCTGGGACATGAACCAGCGTGGCGGCTTTCCTGCCCTTATCGACTGGACATGGGATGGTAGTTATGGCATCTCAAAATACAAGAAAAACTACTGGATGACTTATATCGGTGGTCATGGTACAGGTTACGAGGCGGTACGCGAACCACTGAACATCGGCATGGCCTGGACGCAGGGCGACATTACTCAAGCCCACGAGTGGCAGTCGGGCAACAAGCCGCTGCTGAGCATCAACGACAAGGACGTGCAGTGGTGGGAAAAACTGGTGCAATACAAAAGCACTGTCTACGACGACCCACAAAAGACGTTGGGCAAACGCTTCGTGATGTTCTACAATGCCGGAGGCATCAACCCAAAGAACAACCTGAAGGCAGAGCGCATCGGCATTGCCCTGTCGAACGACCTGAAGAAATGGAAGCGCTACGAGGGCAATCCCGTCTTTGCCAATGAGGTGGGCGGCATCATTACGGGTGATGCACAGATTGCAAAGATGGGCGACCTCTATGTTATGTTTTATTTCAAAGCCTACGACCCTTCCCGTAAGTACAATGCCTTCAACACCTTTGCCGTCTCACGCGACCTCCTGCACTGGCAGCGTTGGGAGGGCGACGACCTCATCTGGCCCAGCAAACCCTACGATGAGATGTTTGCCCACAAAAGCTATGTAATCAAGCACGACGGCGTGGTGTACCACTTCTATTGTGCTGTCAACAACGACCAGCAGCGCGGCATTGCCGTAGCTACCAGCGTACCAATGGGGCGCTCGGCTGTGCGTTTCCCAGAGCCCGAACGTAAAGGGCGCCGTACCATCACCTCGCTCAACGAAGGCTGGACTGCTGCCACCACTCCCGACGGGTCACCGTCGGACATCTCCCTCCCCCACAACTTCGACGACTACTACGGCTACCGCCAATTGCGCCACGGCAATCTGCACGGGAAAGCTACTTACGATCGGACTTTCGTTGCTGAGAAGCAAGACGGCAAGCGCTACTTCCTGCAATTTGAAGGTGTGGGCACCTACGCCACCGTTACCCTCAACGGCCATCAGTATCCGAAGGAACTCGTTGGCCGTACTGTCTGGACGCTCGATATCACAGAGGCGCTACGCAACGGCCAGAACCAGATAGAGGTACTTGTGGACCATCCTGCCATGCAGACGGAATCGCCGTGGGTCTGCGGTGGTTGCTCGTCGGAATGGGGCTTCAGCGAGGGTAGCCAGCCCTTTGGCATCTTCCGGCCAGTCAGCCTCGTCGAGACAGATGCCGTACGAATCGAACCCTTTGGCGTACATATCTGGAATAATGCCGCCTGCGACTCCGTATTCATCGAGACAGAGGTCAAAAACTACACCCAACAGCCTCAACAGATAGAGTTGGTGAACAAGTTCACGCTGGCCAGTGGTAAACAGGTGTTCCGCCATTCGCAGCAGACTACCATCAAAGCTGGTGAGACCATCACCCTGCGTCACGCCGAAAAGATAGAGAACGCCCATCGATGGTTGCTCTCCGACCCCTACCTCTATAGTCTTGCCACGATGATTAAGCGCGACGGCAAAACGACTGACGAGGTGCGCACACCCTTTGGCATCCGCAACATCAAATGGGGCCGCCAGTTCTTCCTCAACGGCACGCCTACCTTTATCAATGGTACCTGCGAATACGAACATCTCTTAGGCAATAGCCACGCCTTCTCGCCAGAACAGATTCGTTCGCGCATCAAGCAAATCACCAATGCTGGCTTCAATGCCTTCCGCGAGGCCCACCAGCCGCACAACCTGCTTTACCAGCAGTTGCTCGACGAACAGGGCATGCTCTTCTGGAGCCAGTTCTCAGCACATATCTGGTACGACACGCCCGCCTTCCGCGACAATTTCAAGCGATTGCTCGTCCGTTGGATCAAGGAGCGCCGCAACTCTCCCTCCGTCATCCTTTGGGGACTACAGAACGAGAGCATACTGCCCAAAGAGTTTGCCCAAGAGTGTAGCGACATCATCCGCTCGCTCGACCCCACCTGTCGCGACCAGCGACTCATCACCACCTGCAATGGTGGCGAGGGCACCGACTGGAACGTCATTCAGAACTGGAGCGGCACCTATGGCGGTTCGGCCGACAACTATGACAACGAACTGAAGCGTCCCGACCAACTGCTCAATGGCGAATATGGTGCCTGGCGCACCATCGACCTGCATGGCGACGCGAAATATAGCGAAGAGTCGTTCACTACTCTTTTGGAAACGAAGGCTCGCCTTGCCGAGAGTGCTAAAGACAGCGTCTGCGGCCACTTCCAATGGCTCTTCACCTCGCACGACAACCCTGGCCGTACCCAGCCCGACGGGGCCTTGCGCCGTATCGACAAGATAGGCCCCATCAACTACAAGGGCCTCACCACCATTTGGGAAGAGCCTACCCCGGCCTATTATATGTACAAGCAGCGTTATGCTCCCCAAGGTCCCGTTGGCTGTGGTGTTACCGCTGCAGACAGAAACCACGACCTTGTCAAAGGTGCTGACGGCTACCACTACCTCTACCGCATCAACTGCGGCGGCGATGCCTTCAAGGATGAGTACGGCCAGTTGTGGCAGGCCGACGACAGCCTGTTGAGCCACTCGTGGGGACAAGACTTCGAGGGTATTCATCCCTTCCAGGCCTCGCAGCGCCATATCACCACTGACATCCGCGGTACCCAGAGCGACGAACTCTTCCAGTTCTTCCGCTTTGGCCGCCACCGCCTGTGGTACGACCTGCCTGTCGCCACTACTCCTGATGGTTCTCCGTCGGGCCTCTACCGCATTGAGCTCTACTTCGTGGAGCCTTGGCACGGTCGTGATGCTAGCGAGATGGCCGACTACGAAGGTCTGCGCATCTTCGATGTGGCCGTCAATGGCGAGACGCTTGTCGACGACCTCGACCCATGGGCTGAAGCAGGCTACTGTGGTGCGATGAAGCGCGTGGTCACCGCCAAGGCCAAGGATGGGCACCTCCGCATATCGTTCCCTGAGGTGAAGGCTGGTCAGGCCATTATCTGCGGTATCGCCGTTGCGGTCACTTCAGACTCACCTCTCACTTCCTCACCCTCTCACCTTCTCACCTCTCAGGCCTGGCACGCCTTCGACACCGACACCATTGCCAAGCTGCCGCAGGCAGAGTTGCCACAAGACGCTGAGGCACGGCCAGCTACGGTTTATGAACCACAGAAGCAAGAAACAAAGGCTACCACCTTTATCATCAAACCCGGTCTCGGACAGGAATATGCCCTCCGCTTCCGTTACAAGAACACCACCGGCAATGCTGTGAAGGCTCGCATGACCATCACCGACTCGAAACGTACCGTGCTGGTAGACCGTGAAGTGTCCTTCCCGCCGACGCCCAACAAGTTCAAGATGCTCTCGACGACCACTGGCACACAGATCAATGCCGGCACCTATCGGCTGGTCATTGAGGCAAAGGATATAGAATTCAAAAACTTAGAAATACAATAACACCATGATCAAGGACTTCAACTATTATGCCCCTACCCGTGTGGTCTTCGGGCGCGACAGTGAGAAACAGTTGGCACAGCTTATCCGCCAATATGGTGGAACACGTGTGCTCGTTCATTATGGTGGCGGCTCAGCCCGTCGTTCCGGTCTGCTCGACCGCGCCTTCAACACTCTGCGTGAGGCTGGCATCAGCTTTGTCGAGCTGGGTGGCGTCGTCCCCAACCCGCTGCTGTCGAAGGTCAACGAAGGCATTGAACTCTGTCGCCGCGAACAGGTAGACTTCATCCTCGCCGTAGGTGGCGGAAGCGTTATCGACTCTGCCAAGGCCATCGGCTATGGCGTGGGCTACGACGGCGATGTGTGGGACTTCTGGGCCGGCAAGGCCACGTCGCAAGCCTGTCTGCCTATCGGCGTCATACTGACCATTCCCGCAGCAGGCAGCGAGATGTCCAACAGTTGCGTTATCACCCGCGACGAAGGACTGCTGAAGCGCGGCATCAACAGCGACCTGTGCCGTTGCCGCTTCTGCATTATGAATCCGGAGCTGACCTACACCCTGCCACCCTATCAGACGGCAGCAGGTGCTACCGATATCATGATGCACACCATGGAGCGCTACTTCTCGAAGTATGAAGACATGACGCTGACCGACGCCATTGCCGAGGCGCTGTTGCGCACCGTGAAGGACTGCGTCTTTGAAGTGCTTGCCAACCCCGAAGACTATCGACACCGCGCCCAGATTATGTGGGCTGGTTCGCTGGCACACAACGACTTGACAGAATGCGGACTGGAGAAGGATTTCGCCACCCATCGTTTGGAACACGAGCTGAGCGCCGTCTATGGCGTCACCCATGGTGCCGGACTGGCCGCTTTGTGGGGTTCGTGGGCCCGTTACGTCATGCCCAAGCACGTCAGTCGCTTCGTCCAGTTTGCCGTCAACGTGATGGGTGTAGCCAACGATTTCGCCCATCCTGAAGCCACCGCCCTAAAGGGTATCGAGGCCATCGAGTGTTTCTATCGCGCCATCGGTATGCCCACGAGTATCGGCGAACTGCTCAACCGCACCCTCACCGACAAAGAGATCGACACGCTGGCCGACCGTTGCAGTCGTGGCGGCACCATCACCCTCGGTGCTATGGAAGTGCTTGACCAACAGGCTATGCGTACCATCTACCAGATGGCCAATCATGCATAAACGGCTTCATTGAAACATAAGTGCACAACGGGTTTCCGTTGTGCACTTATCATTTTTACTTTACCACCACCTTAACACTCTTTTCGCCTATCTTTACAATGGCTATAGAACCAGTTTGCAGGTTGGTGTTTACTGATGCAGCACCATTTTGGCTGACAGACGAGCCTGCCTGGCTGCCATTGATGCTATATACGCTGACTTGCTCGCCTTCGTCGCAACCTTGTACTTTGATGATACCTCCCTCGCTCTGTATCAGTACAGCATTGGCACGGATATTAGCCACTCCGTTGGTGATTCCTTCCGTCTGCGGTTGTTGGTCTATCCAGCAAAGGGTAGCAGTGGCCACGTCGCTGTTGTCATAGCCTGACTTCATGGCATAGACGCTGATGTTATAGGTCGCTGTAAGTTGCACCTCGTTGCCGCTGCCTGCTTTTATGTCAGTGTCTGTTATTGAATATTGACAAGTAGCTCCTTCTGTTGCACAAACAAACGTTAGTTTACCCTGCTGATAACTGATAATTGGGTTTTCGCACTGTTGTGAGGTGTATGTGTTTTTGCTAAAAGTTCTATAGTAGTCCGATGTTTTTCCACTTATACTAAAGGGATTCTCTATCAGAGAAATTACAGTAAGAATATCTGCACCATCAAAAACAAAATTTCCAATACTCGTCACACTATTGCCAATAATAACAGAAGTTAATCCACTACAGTTACAGAATGCTTTAAATATTGAGAATCAACGATTTACGTTTTAAATGATAGAAAGGTGTTTTACTAAAATTACTAATGTGAATGAAAAGGGTCAAGTTTTAACGTATTTAACTTTCTTTTTGGAATTGCAAAAAAGCTATTAACGACGTTCACCAGAACAGATAGTCCGTCTGGGGGCTGCCTATTTCCTGATGCTCTGCTTCAGCTTCAGAATGCGACGCACGCTCTCGTCAATGCGCTGCTCTGTGATTTCACCGGCTTCTACAGCCTTGATTACCGCGTCGAAAGCCTCCGTGAACACTTGCGGACCGAGCACGATGTCGACACCGGCCTTGATGCAAC
>Ga0256407_10001681_pt1 | contig 45252 bp, 43 predicted proteins | sample RumenRJG_04DNA_FD_193489 | JGI IMG/M metagenome (GOLD analysis project Ga0256407, IMG submission 193489) | Bovine rumen microbial communities from Lethbridge, Alberta, Canada - RJG_04 | ecosystem: Host-associated > Mammals > Digestive system > Stomach > Rumen | place: Canada: Alberta...
AACGCAATAATCTTTCTTCTCATTTTGCAAAGATAACAAAAGTTTAAATATAATGAAACTTTTCTTTGTTAATTCTATATAAATCTGAGTAAATCTGTGTGCAAACAGACCAATAAGTTGTTATAGTTTTAAGAGTTAACACTAATTATCACCAATTACGCACAAATTATCAAAAATGAATTCGTGATAATTTATGGTCATTTCTCACAATTTGTGTTTAAATATAAAAACAACTCAAACAACCTGAACAACATACAACGGCCATTGGCCGTTCTTGAACTTTGAACTTGGAACTTGGAACTATCGTAAATCGGTTTAATAGTTAACACTAATTATCACCAATTAAGCACAAATTATCAAAAATGAATTAATGAATAATTTTTGGCCATTTCTGCCAATTTGTTTTAAAAGTTCACACAGATAACACAGATGACACAGATTTAAAGTCCTAAGGACTTTTACTACAGGAGAAACAAAATCCGTGAGTTCTGTGGAATCTGTGTGCAACTCTGAACCTTGCACGCGCTTCAGCGCATTTGAACCTTGAACCTTGAACTTTGAACCTGCAGCTCCGCTGCCTTCTGTGTGCAACTTTGAACCTTGCACGCGCTTCAGCGCATTTGAACCTTGAACCTTGAACTTTGAACCTGCAGCTCCGCTGCCTTCTGTAGGCAGCACTCAATCCTCAATCTTCCAGTCATCGATGCGCTTGGTGTCTGTCGAGAAGTTGACACCAATCTTAAAGAGCCTTCGCGGGTCGTTAGCGAAAGGCAAGGCATAGCCGCGCTCCTTAATCTGCCGCAGGGCCACATCCGCACTCTGGTCAATCTTCAACTCGAAGATATAGATGAAATCCTTCGTCTGCATGAGCACATCCATACGGCCGTCGGTGGTATGACGCTCCACCTCCACATAGAAGCCCAGCATCATGAACACCACATACATCACATTCTGGAAATACAGCTCCCTGTCACCCATCACCTGATAGTCACCATTGGCAAACAGCGACTCCAGACGGTGCATGAAACCATCGGCATTACCAGAACGCACCTCTCTAACAAACAGTGCAATATTAAACTGACTCTTCCCCCTGTTCCGTGGCGTGTAGTAAGGCACCAGGTATTTGATGAATCCCTCGCGCACCTCACGGTTAGGGAACCCCAGCTGGTAAGCCTTAAACTCCTTGTCATAACCCTGTATTGTCAGGTAGCCGCTCTGGTAGAGCAGCGGCAGCGGGTTCTCGTCAATAGTGTCGATGCTATTCAGCGAGTCAGCCGACAGCTGCTCCTCCGTCATCATGTCCAGCGGATAGTCCGTCTTCTGCAGCTGCTCCACCAGAAACGACGGGGTGCCAGTCTCAAACCAGTAGTCGCGGAACACAGAGAAGCACAATGTATTGAGCAGGCTGAATGGGTTGTACATCCCCGGTGCACCGACATCAAAATGATAGCCGTCGAAATCCTCCTTCAGCCTTTCGTAGCAGTCAGATACACTCATGCCGTTGGCATGCGCCAGCAGGGCCACACTTTCATCGAAGTTCCGATGCAGTTCCTCTTCGGTGATACCACAAATCGTGGTGAACTGCGGCAACATAGAGATGTCTATCAGGTTATTCAAGTCGCTGAACACGCTCACTTTCCCGAACTTCGTCACACCCGTGAGGAAGGCAAAGCGGATCATGGCATCCTTAGTCTTCAAAACACTATAGAAAGCCTTCAGTTTGTTTCGGTAAGCATTCTGCAACTCCGTCTGGTTGAAGGTTTGAAGCAAAGGCTTGTCATACTCATCCACCAAGATGACCACGCGCTCTCCGGTCTGCTCGTAAGCATTCTCTATCACATGAATGAAACGTTCCTCCGCCGCCCGGTCACGATATTCGTCGCCATATTGTTTTTCCCACTTATCGAGGTGTCTGTTCAGTTCAGCCTCCAGCGAGCTCTCATCTTTATAATCCCTGCTGTTCAGGTCCAGGTGCAGAATAGGATATTGTTTCCATTCCTTCTCCTTCCCTGCGATGGCCAGGTCCTCAAACAGCTCACGCTTCCCCTGGAAGTAAGCTTCGAAGGTAGAGAGCAGCAACGACTTACCAAACCTACGCGGACGAGAGAGAAAGTAATAGCTTCCCTCATTGACGAGTTTCCATACAAAGTCCGTTTTGTCCACATAGACATAACCATCTTTGCGGATCTTCTCAAAATTCTGTATGCCAATCGGGTATTTCATGTCACAAAGATACATCAAACATTTGAATTCTCCAAATTAATTGCCTTTTGTTCACACAGATAGCACGGAACTCACAGATCAGAATCGGTCTTTGACCGATAAGTTGTTATAGTTTTAAGAGTTAACACTAATTCCCGCTAATTACGCACAAAGTATCAAAAATGAATTAATGAATAATTTTTTGCCATTTCTCACAATTTGTTTTAAAAGTTCACACAGATAACACAGATGACACAGATCTAAAGTCCTTTAAGGACTTTTACTACAGGAGAAACAAAATCCGTGAGTTCTGTGAGATCTGTGTGCAACTTTGAATCTTGCACGCGCTTCAGCGCATTTGAACCTTGAACCTTGAACTTTGAACCTGCAGCTCCGCTGCCTTCTGTGGGCAAACCTTGAACTTTGAATTTTCGGAGCAGCGAGCGCCAAGGATGCTTGCATCAATTTGGCCGAGTCGCGACAAAAATCATGGTCTAAAAGGACATAATTCGGAGCAGCGAGCGCCAAGGATGCTTGCATCAATTTGGCCGAGTCGCGACGAAAATCATGGCCTGAAAGGACATAACTTTGAACCGGCGGCTCTGCCGCCTTCTGTGGGGCTTCCTACTTCCTCAGCACATGCTGGTACACCCATGTGCGCAGTCCGTTCGGCATCAGGAACTGCACGACGAACCTGACGATATAGTTATACGCCAGCCTCCCCCATGATATCAGCCCTTCGCGGTACATATACCTGAAGATGGCACAATGATCCAGGTAGTATTTCCATCCGCTGCGCCTGGCAAACTGGTCATACCCCGACCTGACGTTCACCACCACATCCGGTATATTACGGAACTTACAACCCACCTTCATCATCCTCGCCCACAGGTAGTAATCCTCCTGTCGGTAGTCACTACGGTAGTTCCCCGCCTTCAGCAGATCCTCCTTTTTGAAGATCACCGTCACATGGTTCACGCCGCACCGGCTCTTCATAAACCGTTTGATGTCCTTATCCTCCAGAGGCAGCACCCTCTTCGTCACGATGTTCTCCGGCGTATCCACGAACTCCGTGATCATACCGCCCACGGCACTCAGTTCTGGATCCTCCTCAAAACAACGCATCTGTTTCTCGAAGCGATCTGGCATGCAGATGTCATCAGAATCCATCCGTGCCAGATATGGATATTTCGCTGCCTCCACCGCTACAGCCAAAGCAGCACCAAGTCCTCTGTTCTTCTTTTGCCGCAGATACGTAATCTCCGGCATCTTCGTATCAAATCCATTTGAGTTTAGAACCTCTGAACCTTCTTGAAACTTTTCACTCTCATTTCCATCTGTGATGGTCTTTTTTGCTTCGCTCAGTCCCTCAACCTCTAATTTAAAGTATTCATATCTACGATTTGAACTCTCTTGAATGCTTGGGACGTCTTTGTTTGATTTCGAGACTTTTGACTTGAACCTGGCGACCTTAGACTTGAAACTTTGAACCTCCTGCTCCAGCTCCGCTGGAACAGGTCCGTCTCCCACAATGACGATCTCATCCGGTCGTCTTGTCTGGTTCAATAAACTCTCAAGAGCGATGTGCAGATACTCTGGCACATCGCTCTTGTATATCGACATGATAACACTAAATTTCAACATCTTATTATCCATCTTTTTCATCTGATAGCTTTTGATACAATTCTTTATATCCATTATACATTGAATTGACAGAAAAAGAATCACTAATATATTGGCATAAGTGTTCTCTGTCAACGGTCTTCTTCATGATTTCATCCAAATGAATCTCTGCCAGGTGCTTAAAAAAGAATCCATCAACCCCACTTCCAACATCTCTATGCGAAGGAATATCAGATAGAATGGGAAAGAGTCCGCAACTAATACCTTCACAAACAGCTAAACTCATCCCCTCACTCTCTGAATTACTTATATAATAATCCGAGCATTTCAAATACTCATCCACATTCGAAACACGTCCAGGAAGTATTACATTCTCTTTTCCCTGAGCAACATCTTTACATTGTTCCCATCTACTACCATTTCCCAAGATGAGCAGAACAACAGACTCACCTTTTACAGAATGAACAAACCATTCTATCAGTTCTTCGTAATGCTTTTCTTTTTCAATCCTCCCAGAAGACACAATTATCTTTTTGTCCAACGGCAACCCGAGTCTCTCCCTTAATTCTTTACGTGTAGAAAGATCAACAGGGAAAAACTTGTTGATATCAATCCCATTATTAACATAAGTAACATGAGGGATGTATAATTGATAGAGTTCCGCCACGCTATTAGACACGCCAATATTTGCGTCAAACCTCTTCAGAGCAGAAAGATAGCGATGAACCATAAATTTACCTATTACCTTTCCAAAGACATTTATAAAATCTTCCGTTGCCCTGTCATGCATGGTAGCCACTTTCTTCACCCGCTTCAAATTGGCACACATTAAAACCGGATGATAGCCATGACAATGAACTATATCTATCTGATGCTCATCCACATATTCCTGTATCTTTTTGCCAATTCTCTTACTATTGAGCTCACATTTCCAATATGGAATTTTCAATTGATTGACGATGATTCCCAAATCAGAAAAATCATTTAACTTACTAGAAGCAGTTTCTTCCCGTAAGGTCATAACTTCAATATGCATGCGATAATCGCATGCATATTGTTTGCATAATTGAAACTCCACATCTACAGGGCCACCCTTGCGCAGATGGGGTATGATAAACAACACATTCATTTTAGCAATACAAATACACTCTTGTAAGGAACCATTTTATTAGGAGAACCAGGAATAATACCAGCATCATATACTGATAGAGAACGGAACATCAGCAAGATAAAATAAGCAACAAGTACAACTTTGAATAATCTTTTGGGGAAACTGCCTTTAAATAAGAAGACAAAATATGGGACTATCACCGCATACGAAATAGCATAATAATCTCTCAATCTCTTGACGACTCCAACATCGCTACCTGCAATTAAGAAGCCACAGTAAATGATATACATATAAAGGAAGAAGTCATAGTATTGATTTCTTTGTACTGCAGACTTTCTTACCCACAAAGCGAATACCAAAAACAAAAGATTCTCCACGTAATTAATCATGTTCATGGAACCTCCTCCATGGTAGACGGTATATCGATAATACGAACCGAATCGCTCTTCAGCCAGGTCACTGAATTCAAATAATTGTTCAAAGAAAAATCTCCAACCATAACCAACTACAGAAGCTACAATAATAATTAAGAAGGTCATTTTATAAGAAAACTTCAGATTTCTTATAAAATACACAGGAAGTATAATAATGGCACTACCGTGGAAAGTATAGGCACATAACACCATCACAAGAAACAGTAGTTTCCTTTTGTTCAGAAGGAGTTCACTAATCGCCCACCAGCAAATGGCCATTGCAATGTATTGGCGTATACCCGACATGGCATAAAACGTGAAAAACTTTCCCAGAATGACTGCCATACCAAATATAGGCCATGAAATAAGCCTATATGTTTTATAAAAGGCGAATACGCTAAAAAGTGTGATGATAAACACAAAATCTTGGAATGAGAAGCCAAGCCACTCAAAGAATAATTGCACTTGGTAATAACCTTTATCGCCACCTACATCTATCCGATTGTTAAAACCCATTTCATATGTTGGATAATCACCATGACCATATCTCAAACCAACAACCAGTAAGAAGGCAACAAGACATACCTGAAACATATTCATGTCTCTTTTCGTCTTTTGCCCTGTTTCGTACAATGCAAGAAGACCGACAATCCCGGCTAACAAAATATATACTACCACTACTTTCCTTTTTTATAATTAACAACTATTTCTTCTTCATCTTCAAGATGATACCATATAACCTTGCCCCAAGTAATTGAATGATTCTTTTCTTCATCCTTTCCTTGTTGTTTAACCAAGTCCCAGCATAATGGTGAATCGACCTTGTGTTACTTGTAATATTTATTTGATTGACATGACTGAGCGGATTAAAATAGTCTTTAGGATATATTGTAAAACCGCATACATTCTGTATCCCATCGTTATTTTGTAAACCATGTTCTGCAAGTAATTCAGAAGTATACTCTACAACTGTTTTGTAAACTCCATTCTTATTTTCCTCTCTGTAATCAAGATTCTGGTAAATGTCAAGAATCTCTTTAATGAATTTATTGTCTGGTGTAACTCCAAGCCCCAATCCAGGAGCAACATCCGGATATCGTCCTAACTCAGATGCATTTTTTTCACATCCCATAAAAGAACCTTTTTCAACAATGTCATCTATTGGTTTGATGATTTCCACATCAGTATCAAAGTAGAGTCCACCATATTGGTAAAGGATCCAAAACCGTGCATAGTCACTGACAAAAGCATATTTTTTTGCTTTGTATGCATCTGAGGTATAAGGAATGACATTTACATCAAAATTATCTTCATTCCATTCTTTAATCTCATAATCCGGTAAATATTTTTTCCAGGATTCTATACATTTGATGGCAGATTTGGGAAGAGGATTCCTTCCAAACCAGCAATAATGAATTATTTTAGGTATCATATTAAAAATCTGTTTACAAAGAGAAGTTCAAGAATTATTTATATATAGTTATGGTATAGCTTTTTATATTCATTTATGCTATTATGCATATATAGTTTATTGATATATGAGGCGTAAGACATATTGGCTGCTCTTTCTCTTTCTTTCTTGTTGTTTAATAAAAACGATAATTTATTTGCTAGGTCTTGTACATCCTCATTTTTAAAAAGGAATTCAGACACTTCAGGTAACCCACCTACGTTACTTGAGACAACAGGTAGATGGGCTGACTTTGCTTCGCATACAGCTAATCCTAAGGCTTCAGACCGAGAGGGCTGACAATAGATATCTGAAATGGAAAGATAGTAATCAATATGATCTGTTATACCAATCCATCTTATCTTGTCCATTATTTTTAGGTTTTCAGCCATTTGATGTATATATAAACCATAAGAAGTTTGTAGGTTTACTCCAATTATTAATATTTTAAACTGGTTGTAATTGATATGAGGTATAGCTTTAATCAGAATATCAACACCTTTAATAGGATCGGCAAATGCTATAGTTGATATCAAAGTGTCATTTTTATCGATATTTAGTTTATTTCGTAATTCATTCTGTTTTTCTTTAGAAAGAATACTAATTGGTTCTACACCAAAATATATGTGTTTGTATTTATCAGATTTTCCGTATAGAATCTCAAATTGATTTTGTATGTATTCACTACACATAATGATTTTATCAAATAGCTTGTACACACATCCATTCCATGAAAAGATTTTTGTTTTCCAGGATAATTGTCTTTTTTTTGTTACTTGTTTCAAATCATTAGTTGTAATACAGCAGTGTTGAGTTTTAAATATTTTTTTTATTCCCATCATTTTGGCAATAGGTGCATATATAAAGAAACTATTGGCAAAATGAAAATGGATAATGTCTGGTTTTATCTTTCTAATATATTTAATAAATGTAGGAATATTTTTGATGGCCTTTAAACCAGTTGTAGTATCAATAGTTATAATATGAGCAGAATGAGCATTAAGTTGTTCAACAACTTTTTCACTTTTAGGATATTCTTGAAAAACAAAATAATAATTGTCATCAGGACATTGTTCCATAAGTTTAATCATAAATTTTTCTAGTCCTCCGTATTTGTTGGACTTCATATCCATATATTGAACAATGTTTTTTTTCATATCTTAAATACTAAGCTTTTATCTTTTTAATAATTTGTTTTATATCAACAAGTAACCAGAATATTTTATTTGAGACTTTGTAGAATCCTTTTAAAGAACAATAAATTAAACACCAATCAATCATATTGTTCTTATTTTTCATAATATGCAAAAGATATTCATAAGATTTAAATTCTTTTTTAAATTCTTTTGACGAAAACAAGTTACCTCCATAATGAAAAGCACGACATAAAGTGTACCATTTTTTTTTGTCATGTGCGATTTGATATACTTCTGTGTCTTTAAGTAATTCACTAAACATATGAATAATATGTTTATCCATTTGTAGAGTAGATAAATCATATTTGTGTGTGAGTGAATTTGTATTAGTTATATAGTGATAGTATGCGATAGGACAATAAGCCACCTTAATATTGTGTTTTAAAAAAGAAGCCATTACATATTGATCTTCGCACCCATATACTCCTTTGGGGTTTTGGACATTATATTTTTGGTATAATTCTCTTTTGATCAATTTATTACAGGTACTACCATGGATTTTGGAGAAAAGTTCTTTTAATACTATTGTATGTTCCAAAGAAGAGGGCTTCTGTTTCTCGTAATATCTTACGTATTTATCCTCTCTATAGAAATCACAGATAGTCATATCGGCTTTTTCACGTTCAGCAGTTTCATAAAGTTTGTCCATTCCTTCGGGGTCAATCCAATCATCGGGATCCATGAAGATTGTGTATTTTCCTATTGCTCGTTCAAGACCATAGTTACGGGCGTCGCTGAGACCTCCATTGGGTTTGTGAAAAGCCTTGACCCGATTATCTATTTGGGCATATTCATCACAGATAGCTGGGCAGTTGTCAGGACTACCGTCATCAATGAGCAGTAATTCAAAATCCTTGAATTTTTGGCTTAGGACACTGTCAACAGCCCTTCTTAGGGTTGCTTCCATTTTATAGATGCAACAGATGATAGATATAGCAGGAACGTTCATTTCTAAAAAGACAATATTTTAATGGCCAAATATTTTATCTTCTGTTTTAAAGAGAGATCCTTCCACACATATTTGTAAAGAATAGAGATATCTTTATTTCTATACCAGAGCGATGGTCTTTTTCCCCATTCATTTTTAGATATCTTTTTAAAATAAGATATATATGGAATGAAGGAAACGTTTCCAACGTGATGAGTTTCTTCCATTTCTTTGAAAGCTTCAAATAAACGGGCCAAGGATTTTGCTGCATAATCTACGCTGATTGCATATTTAATGTCATCAGGCCTGTCATCTACCTTGAATATATAATCGACATCTTTTAATAGGCAGAAGGTATAGCATTTAGCCAGATATCTAAATACAAATTGAGAATCTTCCCCAATTTTCATATCTGTCAAGAAACGCATGTTTCCAACAAGTCTTTTTTGGTAGAACTTACCCCATGGACTTCTTACGATACTATTGGAAAGATAAACTTTCAAGAATTTGTCCAAAGAATGATAATAACATTCTTTTGGATTGAATCCGTTATACAAATGTTGTCCTTTTTTCTTTTTAAAACCACAGATTAATATATCTTCTTGAGCATTATCAATGTTCTCAAAGTAGCCATTTGTAATGGAATCATCAGAATCTATAAATATAATCCATTTTCCTTTGGCTATTTCAAGCCCTGCATTTCGTGCAGAACTAACCCCTCCGTTTTGTTTGTGGATAACAACGATTCTGTTATCTTGAATAGCGTATTCATCGCACATCTCTGGCGAAAGATCCTTACTTCCATCATCCACTAAGATTAACTCAAAGTCATTGATAGATTGTGTCAAGATACTGTCCACACATTCTTTAAGTGTGTGTTCGGCATTATAGACAGGTACGATAACAGAAATCAAAGGACTATTCATTCTTGTATTGTTCTAAGATTTCAAAAGGAGCAGCTTCTAACAGCTTATTTTGTATTTCATTAATAGTTTTTTGAGAAGGCAACATTAAGCGTTTAATATCATCAGGATAATCGTAGTATGGCATAATTAGAAGTTTGTCTATGTCAAATTTTGCCCCGTTATATTCTGGTAAATTTACCGAACTAAAATAATCTTTAAATTTGAAATCATCTGTTGCCAATTGTTTCTTTTTAATCCAGAGAGCGGGTATCCCATAAGCATGAGCAACGATAATTCCATGAAGTGAGGTTGATAGAATATAATCGCAGGAACAAATCTCATCAATTGTCTTTTCTATGTTGTAAGTATTAAGGTTAATGATTTTGTGGACAGGATATTTTTTTTTGAAATCCTCATATTCCGTGTAGTGTGGAACAATTCCAACTCCTTCTTTTTTCTTATTAGGTTTATAGATTAGAGGAAGCAATAAGGCAGGATCCCCATATACATTACATTCTGGATAACCTAAATCAATTAATTTCTTTGCTGTATATTTTCCTCTTACAGCGTATATCTTTCCTCCTTTAAATGTATCTTTTGCTCGTAGAAATCCACTACCCCAAATCTGATAGTTGGGTAGTGAAAGCCATAAAATAGAGCCTACGCCTATAACGACAGGCTTATTTTTGATAGGCCAGCAAAGCCTTCTAAAATCATATTTTTTGAAATGTGTGATATTGTTAAAAAGTCTTTTTGCCTCAACTTTAAAGTAAGGTCTATGCCAACAAGTATAAATTACCTTTTTTCCAGAAAGTCTTTTGAGGAGATATGGGGTAAGTGCATCTCCAAAATTCTCTTCATACCACCAAAAAGCATAGATTATTTCTCTCATAGAACAAAGATATCAGATATAATATTTATATGATTTATCTGTATCATAGAAAGAATTGTGACTTTCGTAAACAACAGGTTTCATGTAGTCGCCAAATAGTTTTGTTAAATGATGGTGATATCCTTTTATCACAGGAATTTTAATGAATTCAAAATCTAGATAGATTTTATCAGCAAAATCAAAAGCATCAAAACGCTTACAATCAGCGTCATAGACAACATCTGCAAGAAATCCTGTGTTGATATCCTTATACCGTGAACACAACTCTTCAAATTCTTTGAATTCTTTTATAAACAAAGGAAGATTCTTTTTTCTTTTGAATGAGAGAAGTTTACAAAGAATAGATTTGATGATTCTTTTTCTTTTGTTATTTGTATCAGAAAAGATACCGGCAGAGCGTCCTGTTTTAATAACTTTCTCTCTTTTTTTCTTTATTTCTTCTCGGAATACTTTATCTTCCTCTGGATCAGATGGAACTACATCTAGCGGAAAAATATCTATAAAGACCCCCTTGTTATAGTCCATAATAGAATATAATTCGTCTGAATTAAAAGCCGTTGTATTACTATTACGAATTTTAGCAAAAAAGCATGAAGAATTTGGCTCTGAATATTTGTTTTGAAGAAAATAAGGATGTTTAAACTCTTCAGGACCAATTTCCATCAATTTGTCATAATCCTTTCTAAACATAATGACGTCAAGATCATCATCCCAAGGAATAAATCCATGATGTCTAACCGCCCCAATCAAGGTACCCCCATTAGCAAAATATGTAAGATTATGTTTTTTGCAAACTCTGTCTAATTCTGCCAAAAGATCTAGCATAACAGCCCAAAGTTCTTTGGTCTTGCGAGGTATCGTATATCCATTTCTTGTTTCCTCTAAATAAAATTCAGAGGGAATCTCTAAATTCAAACTTACCATCTATACAAAATTAATTGATTTAAAACTATACCATTTGTATACTTTATTGGTGAACTATAAATTCGGTTCAATAATATTCTTGATAATGAATTGTGCAACAGAATTTATTTCTTTAAATTTTACTTCTTGAGGCAAATCAAGGTCAAATACGTTTTTTACCTTTGTGACAAGATCTTTTGTGTAAAATAAAGAACCATTAGAAATGTCTTCAATTCCATCTTTATAAATAGATAGCCTGTTTGCTTGTCGCATGTCATCAAGACTCCAAATTGAAGTGTCAAAAGAAGCCGTAGAGTTTTCGCCATTAATGATGACTGGGTAACCGCCAATTTCGCCATCTACACCAGGGGTATGTATTTTAATTATCTTATTTTCCCGTAAGGCAATTAGAATTGAATTAATGATTTCGAAGTTACTTGATGCATTCATCATATTCCGTTTCTGATCTACAGGCATGGCGATAGAACATGCTTTTAGCAGTTCGATTTTATCAAAATCAAGAGATTTGCCTTGATATTTGATGTTAAGGAGGATATCCTGTCCCTCAGGATGACCTTCTTTAGAAATTACCACGTCATGGAAATGTGAAACAGCCAATGTAACGTCAATCTCATTAAGATTCTTAATGTTATATTTCTTTGAGATATAGAATTTCATTCGTGGAATCAAATGATTGAGGTTACCACTGCCAAAATCAAAGTAACTTTTACCGGCTGATTTTAACCATGGAATAACAGCGTCAGAATACGATGTGTTTATAGAAATTGCCTGACAACCGACTTGGGCATAGGCCTCCATGATGTTTTTTGCAAATCTGATAGATAATGGAGTCCATATACCATAAGCACGTAAATTGTTCCAGGAAATACTTCCATATTTCAATCCAGAATAAACTCGGCTACTATTCACAATAAAGTCTGGCTGTACCTTTCTTAAAACAGTTTCAATAGAAGTCACATCCTTAAAGTCACAGTTTCCCTCTATAACTATTTCACTTCTCATTTGTCTGCGAATAGTGGCTGCGGTTCGTATAATATTCACATCCTGCTGCATCTTCTCTACATTACGACCAACCACCACTAGTTTTAATTGAGGGTCAGCAAGCGAGACTAAGTAGTCTAACAGATAACAGCCAACACTACCCAAGCCAAAGATGGCAATAGTTATCTTCTCACCTCCGTCTAACTTTTTCTTCAGGATGCTAAGCTTTTCGTTTATTGATTTCATAGATTTAATGCTTTTATAGCCTCTCGATAGTCTGCCACGGTGTTGCAGTTGTACCAGAGGCTGATTTTTACTATATCTAATTGTGAACTTTTATATTCGCCAAAATACTTTTGAATAATCTCCAGATTGGTTCCCTGTTCCTGTTCTGGAGTCAAGAACTGGCATATCTCCCTCACTTTACTGGGGTTCATAAACTTCCACATCTGGCCGGAATTATAGATAGCAGTGAAAGGTTCGTGAATCTCCAAGCATGAATGGCTGGTGTCGTAGATATAATGAGGATAGTTGTTAGCATCAAAGTAGAGTGCGACAGCTTTATTGGAAAGAATTGGCTCATAATTCACTGATATGACATCCCTCTTGGAGGTGATGATTTTCTCTACACTCTCCGTATCAAAGAACAAATCTCCCTCAATAAAGGTAATCTCACTTGTCGTTTCTGATACCACTTCAATACCTTTCAACAAGCTATATCCAGAGCCATAATCGGAAAAATGGTCATTATAGACCAGTTTTATTTTACGGTTCACATCTTTCATTTCGGTGCGGATGAAATGCTCCAAGTCTTCATACTTAAAGCCTCCTACCACAATAATTTCATCAACCAGTTCATATGCCTTATGTACCTGTAGGCTCAAAAGAGAGTTTGTGGGAGAGTCTTCGCAATAAAGACATTTCAGCACATCCTCTTTTGTGTCCTTATTAAATCGACTGGACATACCAGCCACAGTGATGATGAGACTTTTCATTGTTCTTGTTTATAATTAATCGGGGCATCTCCGAAATCTATAGAAGAGACTGGAGCATGTTGTTCTCTTTGCTCAACAGGTGGTAATTTCATATAATCACCATACCAAAATCTAAGGCACTCATCATAGTCTTTTGTTCCTATCAATTGTTTACCCTCAAACTCAAATTCCGCTCTGTCTGTAAACCATTTTTTGGGTATTCCATACCTATCTTTGAGTGGATGCTTTACATATAGTTTTCCTATAGATGTGAAACAAAGAATACGAACTTTATTTGGACTGTCTTTTCTACTTTTACTACTATAATAATCTAGCCATTTAAAAACACTTTTTGTGGGAATTTTCGATAAAAGTGAGTACCAAAGTTTCATAAATCCTTTGCAATTGACCCTACCAACTTCTGACCACAATATTTTACGGCAACAATAGCAATAAAAATCCTGAATCATCTGCCCTATTGTTGTCTTAGGAATGTCATCGTAGGGAAAAACATCAACGTTAATTCCTGTTTTATTCTTCATGTGCTCTTGTCCTAGACGAATATACTCCGTCCCTGTTCTACGAAGTTTTCCATATCCCCATCTGTACTCAGGGTCAGTTGTGTGGTCCTGGAAAAAACAGATATCGGGATTAAGGTCGTTCATCACCGTCTTGAAACGTTCATAATCACTTCGTAACATCATAATGTCAGAATCATCGTCCCAAGGAATATAACCCTTATGCCGAATTGCGCCTAACATTGTTCCAGAAGAGATTACATAATCAATATTATGCTTCCGGCATACTCTATCAAATTCAACTAATAATTCTAACTGAACTAATTGTAATCGCCTAAATTCTTCGGGGTTTAAAACATATTTTTTCATAAATAATCAAATAATTATGAAGTCCTTAACCAAGAATATTATTATTGTTCAATAGATGCCACGCACATTTTAAGTCCTTTGTCAAGATTAATAATAGGAGACCAGTCTGTACGTGTTCGAATTTTTTCAGTATTAAGGATACGACGTTCAGGATCAGATTTTCGATACCCCTCAAACTTAATCTCTGGTTTGGGCAATCCCATCTTTTCTGCAATCTTGTAAGTTAAATCTATGATGGTGATTTCTTCATCGGTTGCCACATTATAGACTGTACCGTCAAGCGCTTTTTCCGAGTTAATCAAAGCCAACACAGAACGGCATGAGTCGATGTTATGCAGGAATGCGCGACGGTTTTTCTTTGAATTTTCAAGCAGAGTAACAGAGCCCTTCTCCAACAATTCATTAATGATATGAGGAATGATGTGCTTGGCAAAACGTTCATGTTTGCTATATACATTTGCAAAGCGTATGGAGCATCCTTTAATTTTACCCTTATCTACTGCATCTTTCATAAAGAATTCAGTCATCAGTTTTCCGCAGGCATAACTTGTCCGCTGGCTGTGTTCAGCAGTAGCCATTAGTAAGTAGTCGCTTTCACGGACTCCACCATCAGCATTCCATGATTGCATAGAATAGACTTCGCTGGTAGAGCAATTAATATAGATGTCTGCCTTCACACGAATCGCCTGTTCTAAAAATGATTTCATAGAAATAACGTTTGTTTCCCAAGTATGCTCTACTTCATAGAAGTGTTCTGTATGCACAACAGCCGCACAGTTGATATAGACAGTGCGGTCAAAAATGTTCTTTTCGCGAATGACCTCTTCTTCAACAACTCTCATTTGAGAAATGTTGTTAAGATCATACTCTTTGAAAGCAAAGCGAGGGTCATTTAAGAAATCCTTAATAGTTTCAATCGAACTTGCAAAGAAATTGTCAAAGCCTATGATACGGCTTTCTTTCTCTGATTCCAAAATCTGTCGCACCAGTTCGCTACCAGTCATACCCGATGCTCCACTTAATACATATAAACTTTTCATATTCCTAACTTAATTCTTTCTTTATAAAATCTATCTACACTGTTACTGAATAGTTTCTGCTCTTCTTCCACATCATACCAAATACTGCGGTGCTCATAATTCCCTGTCATCGTATTTAGGATGCCATATTGAGCAAAGGGATTATGGTTACGAGGCTGGCCAACAGAGCCGGGATTGATGAAAATCGTACGTTTCTTATTACGATACTCTGCATTCTCAGATGAGAAGAAATGTTCTACGTAATGAGGGATATGTGAATGGCCGCTTATTACGTAAGCGTATTTTGCATAACGTTCATCATTCATCTTTTCAATGCCGAACTTTCCCCAATAGGCATCATCAAGATTACCGTGCATAAACAGAAATTGCTTTTGATCTACATGGCTCTCTTGAAAGCCTTGGTGGTTCATCTTTTCATCCAGATAATGTCTTGACTCTTCTGTCAAGATTGAATTGGTGTATTTTAGTACCGCCCTACCACGATCCGTTGAAAATCTTTCGAGGCTTCCGCCAAAGATGGAATATTCATGGTTCCCCCAAAGATTAACGATGGTTTTGGGGGTGAGTTGCTGGACCATTCTGATTACCTCATTAGGGCGAGGACCGTAGTTCACCAAGTCACCGAGAATGGCATATGCGTCAAACTCTCCAATGATTTCTATATCCTTTAATACAGCCTGCAATGCTGTGACATTAGCATGTATGTCGGAGAGAAGAACTAATCTCATTCCTTATTTATTTAAGAAATCCATTAACGCCTCTTTATTCTGTATTGGAGTGGTAGTTGGACGACCTAGATCTTTACGATTGCCCTTCCGCACTTGGACCTCCAACAATATCGGTCCTCCTATAGTTGAGAGTTGAGAGTTGAGAGTTGAAAGTTCTTTCTCAAGTTCTGTTTTACTGTTGACACTGATTGTTGCCTTGTAGCCAACAGCTTTAGCCACAGCAGGAAGATCTACCTTCAAACCAACAGTGGGCTGTCCTCCAACACTATCATGGGCTCCATTGTTAAATACAACATGAACATAGTTTGAGGGTGCTTTCTGCGCTACAATGGCCATGCTGCCCATATGCATAATTGTTGCACCATCGCCATCAAAACACCAAATATTGCGGTTAGGCTTTGCCATAGCAATACCGAGTGCAATCTGCGAAGCGTGCCCCATGGAACCAACTGTTAAGAAATCCCGTTCATGGCTTTGATTCATGGCAGCACGATACTCGAAGAGTTCACGAGATATCATACCAGTAGTGCTAACAATACAATCTTTCTCTCCGAGTGCAGCGGCAACAGTCTGTATCGCCTCTTCACGGCTCATTGTAAGGTCGTTAACCTCTACATTCTGAAGTTTGTAGTCTTCAAAGGTATCTTTTTCTATGACTAGTGCAAAAACCTCTTTGTTTTGCAAAGCCTTGATAGCCTTTGCTATTTGCTTTTCTGCCTTGTCCTCTTCTTTAGAAAGAACCTCATAGTTTACACCCATCACATTAAGTAGGCCAGTGGTTATTTTGCCTTGCTTTACATGTTGAGGCTCATCGTGAACACCTGGGCGCCCACGCCAGCCAATCAGTAACAATACAGGAATGTTATACACCTCCTGGTCTGTGAGTGATGCCAACGGGTTAATAATATTACCTTCTCCACTGTTCTGCATATACACACAGGCTGATTGTCCTGTTGCCAGGTAATGTCCGGCAGCAAGACCTACGGCAGCACCTTCATTGGCTGCTATAATATTGTGTAACGCATCACAATGGTCAGTGATATAAGCACAAATATTCTTCAAAAGAGAGTCAGGCACGCCAGCAAAACAGTCGATGCCGTTCTCTCTCAGTTTTTCTATAAAGAATTCAGGTCTTATCATTATTTACTTTTTTATAGTACCGGGAATCAGGTTTAGAATCTCTTTGATGCTCATGCAATAATCTTCTGATGCTTCTTTGCAGCGGTCATGTTCAAGTATGGATTCTGCACATTTTACCATTGCCGGATAAGCTGAACGTAGCATGTGGTTAGCATATATGACGATATTGATACCCCATGAAGCCAACTCTTTTTCTGTGAATTGATTATAGGTTGAAGGAACTGCTACAATGGGAGTATGAGCATCTATCTTGCGGAACCGCTCACAGAATTCCTTAATATCCATACCGTCCTTGTTTTTCGAGTGAATCATAATACCATCTGCACCCGCTCCAACATAAGCAAGACAACGCTCTAAAGCATCCTCTATGGGCTTACCTGCAATGAGAGATTCACATCGTGCAATAATCATAAAATCGTTGGTGACTTGTGCTTCCTTACCAGCTTTAATTTTATTGCAAAATCCCTCAATGGTATCTTGTGTTTGTACTGCTGCTGTACCGAAAAGAGAATTTTGTTTGAGTCCTATTTTATCTTCAATAATGACTGCAGAAATTCCCAGACGCTCTAAAGTGCGGACCGTAAAGACAAAATGTTCTGTCTTGCCACCAGTATCTCCATCAAATATAACAGGCTTGGTGGTTACTTCTAATGAGTCATTCAGATCATGAAGTCTTGTGGTTATATCCACAGCCTCAATATCCGGTTTACCTTTGCTGGTAGAATCGGTAAGAGAGCTAGCCCACATACCATCGAATTCTTTTTTGATACCTTCAACCTCAACATGGGCATGTTCCACAATCAAGCCTGTTAGCCCACAGTGTGATTCCAAGATACGGACGATGGGTTTTGCGGCTATTAATCTGCGTAGGGTTTTCATTCGTGCTTCAGGTGTTGTACCAAGTGAAGCGATTGTTTCAGCCAACTTACTTGATGAGATACCTTTGGTATATGGTATTTCTATTACCTCACCACCTAAAGATTCCATCACTTTAAAGACCTCATCACGGATGTATTTCATTGAGTTATATTGCCAGTCATCTCCGTGAATAATATAATCTGGTTTATATTTTAAGAGATTTGGTACATAACTCCACTCATCTTGCGGAACAATGGAAGAAACGCCTTTGATATTCTCGATGACGTTTTTACGTTGTTCGTATGTCAGATAAGGGAGTCTTGAATGTGTTGCTATAGCCTTATCCGTAAATAAACCTATCATAACATCGCCATATTTAGCGCCTTCATTTATAATATTAATCAAACCAGGGTGCATAATATCACCTACCATACCTAAATAAACCGTTTTACTCATATCTATTTAATAAAATGTTTATATGCATTATATGTATCCAATATCACAGAACGATTAACATACATAACTCATTGAGTGTTATATACTTATATTATTTAAAATATCTTCTTTTACAACTAGAATCATCAAGTGCATGATAGCAACTTTAATGTCGATTCGCACCTAATAATGTTCCACAATTTGCTTATTTCTTCAAACTATTCTTGTTACATATCCAGGAAAACTCTGCCAACAATTCAACCAAACTGTTTCCAATTTCTTCATTTCCGTAGTTGCTAAATAACACAACGCCCTTCTTCATAAAAAAGGAACTAAAAATCAAATCACCCATAAACTTTTATTAGACGTTCTTGAACAAAATAAATAATCCAGAATTCCATTAACAAATAATTATTACCACTGCCACAGGCTGATATCAAGAGAAGGAATATGAATACTAATAAAAAGTCTATTCATGAGCAAAGTTGTTATTTATAAGAATAACCACCATTGACTTCTATCAAACTACCGTTTACAAAAGGATTATCAAGACAGAATCTATAAGCATCAACAATTTCATCAATAGAAGCAAATCGATGAATAGCAGTTTTTCGGTAGATATTTTGTTTGATTTCTTCTGGCTTTTCTTTTTGCCAAGGAGTATTTACGAAACCAGGAACAATTGCATTCACCGTTGTACCCGTTCCTTCGAACTCTTTGACGAGATTCTTGGTCAAAGCATGAATAGCTGCTTTAGTGACTCCATAAGCCAGCACTGTGGCATGTGGGTTGAGCCCCATTTGAGAACCTGTAAACAGAATCCTCGATCCCTTTGGTATCAAGGGGAAAAACTCTCTAATCAAAATGTAGTGAGAGTTTACGGCTACTTCCATCATCTTGTCCCAATCTTCATCTTTCGTTTCGGTGAAAGATTTGCGAATCGTCATACCAGCATTACAGACAATGCAGTCTATATGGTCTGTTCTTTCTTTCACGTATGAAATAAAATCATAAACTTCTTTGCGAGAAGACTGATCTGTGTTAATCGCCTCAAAATTATTAATCTGTTCTAAAAAGGTTGGACCAACATAAGTTGCGAACACATAATACCCTTTACTTAACAACATTTTAGCAACACCAAGTCCAATGCCCGATGTCCCTCCAGTTACTATTGCATATTTCATTCTATTGTAATTTAAATTAATTCCTTTTTATCCCACAAATGCACGAATAATCCACGAATGAAGCGATGTAAATCCTATGGATTTATGATGTAATTGAAATGAATATATCCCTTGAGAGTGAACTCTCAGATGAAAATGTCTTTCATTTACAGAATCGTTGAACAATGATTCCATTGCTTTAAAATTATTAGAGCTAATAAGTGTTCATTAGTGGGCAAGATCAAATTTCCACAAAGTTTTTCCGTTCCGCAAACTGTTGCATAATATCTGCCATGGCAATGCTTTCCTTACGGCGTAAACGTGCCGATGAGAAACGATGATTTAGAATGCAGGAAATAAACTCTTGGATTTCATAGCGCAGTCCTGCATCATCCCATTTGTAGAAGAATTTTTTGTTCTGATTCTGATCCTCAAAACGAAATTCATAGTAGTCGGTCAACCACCAGGGGGCAGGCACGTAGGCGTATCCTTTAGTGCCAGCAATAACAAGGTTACCTTCAGTCTTTACGCCTAATCCCAACTGGAAAGAGGCTACACCATTGGGGTAACGTATCACGCCACGGGTATAAACATCAACACCTTTATCCATCTTAGAATAAAAATGGATATCATCATAATGAATGCCCATAAGCCGAATAATTGGCAATAGTGGATAAGAACCCATTTCATACACAGAGCCACCAGCCTGTTTCGCGTCCAATTCTCGAGTAAATTTTTCACCCCAAAGTTTAGATTCGGAAGCATTGATATCCACCACATCTCCAATTAGACCACTCTTAATCATGGTAATTAAGTGGTTGAAAGCAGGAGAAAAAGCTGTTTTGTTTGCTTCCAGAAGAACGACATTATTCTTTTCTGCTAACTCATACAATTCCCGAGCTTCCTTGCCATTCAAAACCAATGGCGTTTCACAGAGCACATGTTTCTGATGTTCTAAGGCGTATTTTGTCAGTTCATAATGACTCAGATGGGGAGTAGCGATATAGACAGCATCTACTCGTTCCATCATTTCATCGAGTGACAGAGAAACATGGTTGATTTGCTTCTTCCAAGCAAATTCTTCTGCAACACCTCGGTTGATATCATACACATCCACCACTTTGACTGCGCTTACCACTTCACTTTCTGGTACAAATCGCTGCGCTATTCTACCACATCCGATAATGCCAATACGGATATCTTTCTGCATTTCCTCCCGTAGCATGGTGGAAGAAATGCCTTCCGTACGAGGAAGATAAACCACCTGACAATATTCATTCAGGTAGTCGAACTTCCCTTCCCAGTCAGAACCGATGGCAAATATATCCACATCGTATTTCTGGATATCATCAATTTTTTGTCCGAAATAGTCTTCTATGACAATCTGGTCGGCAAGTCCGGTTGCTTTAACAGCTTCCACTCGTTCCAGCACATTATTCCGAACGTTCAACTTTCCCCGATCTCGGTCAAAATTATCATTGGTAACTCCTACGATAAGATAGTCGCCTAAGGCCTTAGCACGCGTCAAGAGATTAATATGTCCCTGATGGAGCAAATCATAAGTACCATATGTGATAACCTTTTTCATAAAGTTATAATAATTAGTGCGTTTTGAAATATTCTTTGTAAGAAATATTGGTATCAAAAATCATATCACCATGATAATTTGGTGCTTTTACTAATACTTTATAGTTGCCATATTTCCATTTTAAAGCTTCGTCATAATTTGCAATGATAGGTATTTTCATAAATTCAAAATCTATATCTATGATGTCCTCCATATCCTTACGTTTAATATAATGAACTTTGCTATTAAAATCTAAAGATAATAATGAAACATATTCGGTTTCTTCCTCATTATGCATTTTACACAAATCAACATATTGATGGAAAAGCTTATTGGGTTTGAATATTTTCTCAATTATGCTGCCAAATATGGGTGCAATAATATATTTTTTCACTTTATATCTGAATGTTCCTGTATTCTCAAGTTTATATCTCCATCTGCAGACGTTGATAATCTTCTGCTTAAGTTTTTTTTCAAGATCTGTTTGTTTTTGAAACAACAATTTATTATCTGTAACAGCATCCATAGGAAAAATATCTATAAAAATGCCCTGATTGATTTTGTATCGAGAAGAGGCTTCCCTTTTCTGGATACCTGTAGTTTCACTATTTCTTAAGCGGGCAAAATATTTCATAAACCCCCTGTCTGTATCCTCTGTTTGAAAGAAATAAGGATGTTTGAATTCCGTTGGTGCTATCTCACATAATTTGTCGTATTCATCTCTCATCATCATCAAGTCAATGTCATCATCCCAAGGAATAAAACCATGGTGGCGTACAGCACCAAGCATTGTCCCACCAGATGCAATGTATTTTAAATTATGTTTTTTGCATACTCGCTGAAACTCAGCTAAAAGATCTAACTCCACAGCCCACACTCTCTTCATCTCAGGAGAAACTATATAGCCGCTTCTTACTTCTTCATCAAGAAATCCCTTTGGAATTTCAATATTTAAATCAACCATATCTAATTTGTTTCGTATGTAATATAAACGGAAGTATATCAATAAAAATTCATAACTATTCAAGAAAATAAACGTTATAAACTTGTCCTCCTATAGTAGATACAACCAGATGGTCTTTATACCAAGCAATGCCTTCTGGTTCGCCCGTCATCTTAAATTCTCTGAATTTCAACACATAAATTAATTTGTGATTAATTAAATCGATGATACTAATCTCACCTTCTCCAGAATATCCTTTTAACTGAAATAGTTTATTCTTATAAATAGTAGCATCTTGTCCAACTTTTGTTCCACTAAGATTATCAAATACTTCGAGGCAAGAATCTTTTTCTAAAGATATATTTAATTCGGGTGTTTTAAAATCAGGAATGTAGATTTTCGCGGTATACGAGTGGCCATCTAAACCATAGGATATATACATAAATCCATTTTCATTATCATTATTGGTTATACACGATGAACAAGGGCTAAAACAAAGGGTCTGTATCTTTTCTGTAGTATAGATACTATCATTTTTTATAATTCTAAAGACTGATGTTTTATTATAAATGCCTTTATGCTCTAAATACAATAAAGGGAAGGGGTCGTTTTCTTCATAAAAACAATTACTAAAATCTGCATTGTTGCAGTGTATTTCTTCTTCTCTTTTAGACTGGATAGAGAAAAGTAGTTTTTCCTCTTTTAAATCATAGACATCAATATAGTTTTTTGCGTGATGGGTTTGAAACATATAGTCACCATAAATCGCCATACCTTGAAAACGACCATCTGACGTTATTTCTAAATTAAATGCTTTTTCAACTTTTATATTATTGGAAGATAGTGTAGTAAAATCGAGTACTACTGTCCTTTTATCAATTAATGTGGTTGTATCATTTTTAATGATTGTGTCTTTATTAATAACCGTATCTGTAACAATGATTGTGTCACCATTTATAATGGTGGTATCATTTTTGAAAATGGTATCACTAGTTATTGTAGTGTCTGAATGAATTATAAATTCTTCCAGAAAATCAAAGTTATCTGAATCACATGCCGAAACGAAAGGTATAACAGAAAAAATAGTAAGAAATGAAAGAATAAATTTTCTCATGATATAATAATCAGTTTAAACAGTGGCTATATGTAGAACAATCTAGTAGTATGTAAATATCAATAGTTGTTTTGTCAATTAGTTGTAAGATTAAGACGAGAAAAGAGTGAACTTTTGATAGGAAAAAATTATATGTATTTTTTCTTGGTATAAAATTGTTTTAGATAGATTTTACGATATAAAGATTTTACATATTGGTTATTACACATCCGAATTTTCATGTCTAATTTTTCAAAAAGAGTGAAATTATTTATTTCTTCTACAAATTCTTCTACATATTTCTTATAATCTTCTTTTGAAACCCCAATTTTGTCAGGCATAAATCTTAAGATATGATCAACTTCTTTGTTGTGAAATTGTTTTTCCCATTGTGGATAATCTTTTGCAAAACCTTTGAACATATTTAATTGAGAACGTATTACTTCAACTCTTTCTTTAGAAAATTTTCTCCATACCTGTTTCCCCATCCAAGAATTATTATTATTCACTCTATAAACTCCCATTAAATCATTAAAATAATAGGTTTTTCCTTTCATAGCGCACATGATTTGCAAGGGATAGTCACCTACTAAACATTTTGTACAATAATCGGGGTAATTATCTTTAACTTCTTTACGATATATTATACTACATGTTGGAATGAATAGTCCTGTGCGATATATTATATCTTTAACTCTAATATCTTGACTCTTTTCATAGCAATAATCTTCTCTAATAAACTTTTGATCTGATTCTGAAAAGCATTTTACGCGATGGCAAGTCATAGTATAATCAGAATGTCCTTCCAAAAAATCTACTTGCTTTTGAAGTTTTTGAGGATCTGTCCAATAATCATCTCCTTCACAAATTGCAATATATTTTGACGTAGGCGACATTGCAGAGTCTATTACACGGCGAAGTGATCCGTCACGTTTTGAGTATTGGTTTTCTGTCTCATAAATGGGTTTAATAATATCCGGATACTTCTCCGCATATTCTCTTATGATATCTTGTGTTCCATCTGTTGATGCATCATCGTGAACAATTGCTTCAAAGCGAAAGTTCGTTTTTTGCATTACGAATCCATCCAGGCATTGGCGAATGTATGGTGCGTGATTGTAGGTCAAGCACCGAATACTGACAACTATTTGATTATCGAAACTCTCCATTAAATTCAATTTGATTATTCATAAATGACCGAGTAAGGTACAGGTCTGTTTTCTATTTGTTCTAAAGGTCTAAAAAGGTATATTATCTTATACCACTTGGGCTTTGTAAACTTTCAAAGAAAAAACACGTCAAAACTGGCTGCTTATCCTTTGCTTAATTTGAAATATCCGGCCTTACTCATGGGTACTATTTTAAGTTGAGCTTTGTTCTGCTATTACTAAGCTTTATTTATTTTGCCATCCTCGGTTCTCTTCCCCTCAGATTCCAATGTTTCCACAATAACGCATAAGGACACAGCCTTGCCTCATCACACTTTCGCCACGGCGTGGTTTTGCAAAGCCCATTCGGTGTGGCATTAGGAGAGTGCATGCACCATTGGTACATGTCGCAGTCGTCCTTCCCTTCTTCAAACAGCTGTTCTATCTGTCTGATACCCTTAAAATATTCCACATCCATATCTGGCTTCGTACCTTTTTGCGGTATCTTAAAATGGTCGCCTTTATTGTTGGTCATCAAGGGCGAGCCAACGCGATGCACCACATAGCCCCAACAACCATTTGTTGCCAGGTCATTATGTCTTGCCATCTTTAGCAGGAAATACCTGTCATTCTGCCTCCAGTCTATAGCGGAACATACCAAATTGTCTATCCAGCGATAATAATCCGTCAGTATGGGCATGTTTCGCAGATAGCTTTTCATGCAGGTTTGCACTATGCCCAAAAGCATCTTGAAATGGTTCAGCAGGGTGCTTTCTGTATCATAAGACGTAACTGAGACTTGGCTATAGAAGTAGTCATATATGTCTTCTGGCTTACTAAACGTCATATGTCCATCCCTTATTCCCTTCATCACCCTTACAAAGCATGCTCCGGGATTCGAACTTTGTAAGCTCATATCGCAAAGAGCCAGCACCATCAGCGAGTTCTTCGAAAAGTCTTTCACATAATAGTCTGCCACAAGTTCTGCTGCACGATAAGGGAAGTCGGGTGATGTCTCGAATCCTGTAGGTGAACAAAGACGCTCCATCAAATATGCCATACTCTCCATGATAGCAATAGCTCCAAAAGAACGCATATCGCCATTCAAGTTAAGTATCACGTTAGGAATATCCTTCATAAAAGGATTAGGCTGCAAAGCATCGCAGTCCTCGTCTATCTCGTTTACTTCATAATTCCCACACTCCAAAGTATCTCCTTGAGTAAACGACAAGATTTGCTTGTTCAGTAACACATTGTCCGTATTATCATTTATCTCAAACGGCACAAGAAAATCAGCCGACTTTATGCCGTATATCCTGTTTACTACGCTATGTAGGTACTCACTATAGGTATAGATTGTATTTAGGCCATAGTAAGTAGTAAAATCCTGTAGAAAGTGGATATACTCATGGAATAGCAATGTCCGGTCTCTGAGTGGCAAATGGTCTATCGTGAGGTCATCACAGTCAGTATCCACATGCATCTCAAAGAACGATGGAATGTAATATCCAAGTACAATGCTCTTTAGTCTTGCCATATTCTTTATCATTTTTAGTCGTCTTCATCCATAAACTCCCGATACTCTCGGTAACAGTCTACGCACAGCCCCATCTCATTTACAAAGCCATGGGTACCGCATCGTACGCAAGTTTCCTCTTCTTCTGGCTCCTCGAAGTCTATGGTGTCGCTAAAGTCGAATTCTTCTATCACCTCACCTCCTTCGCACTCTATCTCTGTGCAGTTCACCACTCCAACAGGGTATTCCCAAATACGGAAAGTGACGGTAATAAGATGACCGTTGTCACATTCAATCTGTTCTTCGTGCTCATACACCATCTCGTCGCCCATCTCCCGTTCATCGTAGTACTCCCCTTCCCACGACCAGTCTATCTCGTCTTTGCGGATGACTATAATATCATCCTTTTCATAATCATTCTTACAAGCATCGCAATTAATCACTAACACATCGCTACCATTCTTGTAGCGCTTGCGGCGCTGGCTGTTCTCATTCTGTATCAACACGCGTTTCACGGTCTCCAACTTAGAGAATAGCGGCAGTTCTGTATTGTCCTTATAGCGCTGTTCCAGTTCTCCGATAAACCCCTTCAGACTATACATCCAGAACAATTGCCCCGTACCGTCATTAAACTCCTTTATCAGTTCATGTCTTGGAATATCCGTAGTCTTGTTGCCCTCGAAGTAATACCAGTCGTTTTTCAGATCGTTACAGACAAAGATAATGGGAACATTCTTTTCCTTTGCGTATGCCAGTATCTCCTTCCATACAATAAGGTCTCCATAGCGTTGCAACCCCTTTTTCTTCTGATTGAATGGCGGTGCATCCTCATACCCAGGAGGTATCAGATTACGGTATCTCAGTTCCCCTTCACGTACAATTCCCATTTGTTGGGTAAAGTCTAAGGGTGTACCATGAGGCAGACTGTCCACAAGCGCATTGACAGCATCGTTTTTTATCTCTTTCTGTATTGAAGCCTTTCGCTTGGCATACTGCTCCTTGATTTCTGTCTTGATAATTTGCAGGTTCTCCCGCACCAGTTTATCAGCCTTCCTTATCTTGACAAGCGATGCCGGTTCAAGATATGGGTGGTACGTCTCACTGCTGTTTTCGTTCAGGAAAGCATTCATTTCCGACTCATAGCGGTTCACATACATCCCCTCCTTGGGCAGTGCGTAAGCCACGAAAGAGTTTTCGACCAATTTCTCTCTGTTCTTTCGGTATTCATATACCACCTGTGCTGGAAGCCACAATTGGTTCTTCACGACACCAAAGATATCTATCAGTGTCTTCTTGGGTTCCTCTGCCATGCAATACATATTGCCCAGCGTAGAGGTGTCCAGCACAATGACCGCCTTAGCCCACAACTCGTCAGCCTCCTTTTTGGTTAATGTGATGCACCTTGTCATGTTCATCGATTTCTCCTTGTTTCTTTATGGCCTTATATCCCAGCCATGTTCCTTATCTACGTTATAATGCAGGCCTGTTAAACTTGCACCAGCTTTCTTTGATGTTTTCCAATATGAATAATCATCGCTCTTGGTGCGGTTGTTATTCCACGGAAGAAGGTCTAAATTTCACAAATCATCAGAACCACTTTTCGCAACTGGTTTACGATAGTCGATCTTCCATCCGAGAGACGAACCTGTATTCCCGTATTCATCACGTTTTATCCACGCGTCTGCATAGTCTTTGCAATATTCTTAGCTTTATTCCATACATTCTAGATCTCGTCTTCCGAGAAAGTATTCCGGATGTTATCTGCCGAGCTGCCAAATGTTCTGTTTGCCATATATAATACGTTCTTGTTTTTTATACTATATTACGCCATTTATAGTTTTGTTATAGAAGCATTTCACCATCTTATCACTCCTTTATAATACTCTTCTGCCCTCTTCACAATCTCCTTATACTGCTCATACTTCCCGCCAAACATCCCTTGTTTTATTGGAGACCATTCGTTTTTCAACCTGTCAGCATCACCATAGAATGTCGTATACGAATCATCGGCACCGACATTTCGCATCAACTCTACACGATAGTGAAGGAAGAATCCCGTTGTAAAGTAATAACCCCCGAATCTCATTCCACATTTATACCCAAACAGCAATGACTTTAACTGCTCCCAAATATAGTACGTAGCTTCTATCTCTGATTCCACCATAAAAAATGGTTTAAAATGCGAACACACATTGTCCATTAGCCACCTAGTCCAAGGATAATAATACCTTTGCCCTAGAATCTGATTTAAGCCATCATTGCTCCAATACTGCTCTCCTAACACCTGTATCAGCAGCTGCCGGTAACTGACACTCTTAAAATGAGGTGATGGAACAGAAAGAGACAACATCTTTTCGAGTTCAGCAAACCGCTCATACTTTACGCAGGCCATACCCACTACGTTGAACAAGAACTGTGCACCGATACCGTGCAACAATTCTGACCCGACTCTTTCTATTTGCCCGTTTACTAAAGGCTTGTTCGAGAGTTTGATAAGCACCTGTCCGAACATCTCCAACTGCATTGAAGAACCCCACTGAGCCGTTAGGATAGCAGCATTCATCAAATCTGAAACGGAATCGTGATGATAATTGGAATAGGCCATCATAACATCCGTAGTGAGAGGAATATTGTAGTTGGCTTTCTCCATAATCTTCTTGAAAGCCTCATCAGCCATCTTCTTTATCAAGTCACTGAAGGCGATATTATACTCCGATGAAGACAAATACCTCTTGACAAGCGTTATATAGTTGTCATTTGCATTTTCCTTTACTGCCTCTTCTTGATCCTTATCCTGTCGTGCAAAATCAGGCACTGCCCCTATCGGATTCAAAACGATTATCGGCTTGTCATAAATCTCATGTACCAGTGCAGTCAAATGCTCTTGGTAGTCTCCATCATTCCTCATATCATAACCACCTTTGGTGGAGATAACTGTTGGGAAAGATTCCTCAAAGCCAGTTCCTTCACGGAGTATAGTTATGTAACGATCCGAACCTATCCCGTGCAGAATTGATGCCTTGATGATGTTCTGCTCATACTTAACACCTCCTTTTTCTTCTTCAGACTTCCGCTTGTAGTTTGGCGTACCAACAACCAAAACCCTATGTGCATTGGCTATTCCTTTCTCCATGAAATCCAGTAAATCTTTACCCTTGCGCATCGCTTTGTCAATGATGGCATCCACGCCCTTGTCGCACAGGTCCTGGCATAGCTGAAACACCCACTCCTTATGAGTGTCATTATCCCACGAGTAGCTGATAAATACTCTACGGTGATTGTCATTGGTTTCAAAAGGCCACATCGAGGTCGTTTTTACAATCGATGAAGCAACCGTTTGATTTTCTAATGCTGTGACTCTCTGCATAAGCACTTTATATGGAGCACTAATAGAATCGTAGATATGTTCTAGCATAAAACAATTGCCGCCCTTCTTTGCACGGATGAATGTCTTGAAGTCATCCGTTTCTTTCAGGTCGTCTAAAGAACTGAAGAATACATATGCAGCGTCATACCAGGCATGATACGCCTTACATTCCGCTCCATCTCTCTTCATCTCCGGGGTATTCTCGCGTAAACTCAGATAATACTGATGAAGATGCTCGATTTCTTCAATTTTATCTTTTAAGTTTTGTTGTGCCATCATTATTGTTCCAATGTTAAAGGTTTAAGGTTCATGGTCTTTAACCTATAACCATTAAACAACTATCTCAACGCCTCGTCGATATTGTCGAAAATGTATTCGTTGCCAGTGACCATTAATGAAGTTTGGAATGACAATCTATTTCGATATTTGTTTACGCTTCGCCAAGATCTTCTCTGCCATCTTCAGCATTGGAGGACCGATGAACTTATTGTCTTTAACAGCCACGCCTTTGCCTTCTGCCTTTGCTTCTGCTATGAGTTTCGTTGCCAGTGAATAGGATTGTTTATGAAGGTGCCACCTCAAATCCAATTATTTATTTAATTAACGAAGCATAGTCAACAATATTATTCTCGGCAATCACCACTTGCTGGCCAAGGCCACGTTTTTTAGCTTCGTCGTAAATATAATTTGCAAAGTTAATATCAATGTAAGAAAGACCAACAGAGTTAAAGTAAATGAATTCATCATCATTTTCTCGGCCGACTTTTGTACCTGCAATTAGTTCGGAGAGATTAGCATGAATGTCCTCATCTTTTAGGAGCCCCTCTTTATACATACGGCAAAGTGTCTGGGAACGGTGTTTCACGACTTCCCATTCATCACAGACTATCTTATCAGCCTTTTGCGCAACTCCATATTCATCTTCCCAACCTCCAACATGAATATAAAGCCCACCCTTTGTAATGTCTGCTGCTTTTAGCACAGGGCACTGTCCACTAATAGCCGTCACGATTATGTCTGCACCACTTGCACATTTATAAGAGTCATTATTGCATGTGATGAACTCCACATCAGGGACAATATCTTTGAACTTATCAATGAAGCCTTGTTCAATCTGGGTGTTTAGCGAGGACACACGGCATTCTTTGATGGTTGGGAACAGATGTTTAAGGAGTGTAAAATGCATACGCGCCTCTTCACCAGCTCCGATTATACCAATGGCCTCCACCTTGGAAGGTGCCAAGTGCTTTGCAGCAACGCATCCCACTGCGGCAGTACGCATCTTTGTAGAAAGTGTCCCATCAATCAGAGCCACAGGGAAGCCAGTTTCAAGTTCTGAAATTAGCATGACGCCAGTAACGTTCTGAATCCCCTTTGGAACATTCGACGGAAAGACTGAGACCCACTTCATGCCACACACTTTCTCTTCAATAAGGGTAGCAGGCATACAATTGATGCGATTCTGACTTGCCTCATCGAAAATTTGAGAAATTTTATCGGGCATGATAATGTCGCCCTTTAAATACTTCTTGAACGAATCTTCAATAATGCCATAAATTGCATCTGCATTATCTTTAAAAATGTCAGCAACTTCTTCTTGGCTGATTATTTTAATTACTATGTTACTCATTTTTTAACGATTTTCAAAATCTAATAATTTCAGGATTTATAACACCCACTAACATATCCTTGCCATTCTCATCTAATACTTCAAGGTTACTTCTGACATAACTTACCGCTTCTTTTAAAGTAGGTGCATCCTCACCTACACACATAAAATAAGCAAAAATCTGTGCATTCGTTCCTGGCGAGTCAAGTTCATCACCTACGAAATGCATCTGACTTACGCCACGAATTTTCTTATGCTTCAAGATTTTTTCAATCCCTTTGATTGCCCCAATTTTTCCATTTTTTAGACCAACAGTAACTAAAAATGCTTTTTGTTTGAAGAATGGATTGAATAATTTAATTTTAGCTTCATCTACTTCACCAGTTAGCGAATATGAAAGTAACAACTCTACTATGTTTACTCCTGAACATTGCTCTACAAGCTTATAAGTATCACCGCCATTAAGTCGATAACCTATTTCACTAAGATAGAAATCTCCATTATCATAAAATCCTTGAATGAAAACATAACCTTCATACATTTCATTATTTTTAAAGAATGATTTTACTTTTGCGTCCATTTTATCCATCCACTCATGAAGATGGACAGAAGGTAAAAGCATTCCTTTGGCTTGAGGTGCAGAATTCACATTCACCACATCCACATACCTATCTCCCATTGATGTCAAGTGAGAAATCCCTTTATTGATGAAATAATAAACACTGAATTCTTTGTTAACATCCATCAAGCGTTCTACCATTAACTCTTTGTTCTTAGAGAACTGCAATGCTTTCTCACACATCTTGAGATAATCGGATTGATGGAAGCATTTAAATACACCACGAGAACCACTATTATCCGCTGGCTTTATAACTAATGGAAATTGAAGTTCATTTAATGTTTGTTTTAAGTTTTGAGGTGTTACTAGCATCCAAGGAACGGTAGGGACATCAGATTGAGCACAAGCCGTTTTGAACAACTTTTTGTCTATACACATTCTGATATTGCGCTCATTACCCCAAAAAGGTTTATTCAGAATGGCACATGTTTTCTGACAATAAGGCAACAATAAATCCGTGTAGCAAGTAAATATGCCGTCAATTTGTTCATTTACTGCCAATTTAGCAACTGCTTCTGGATCTGTGGCACTAACCATGAAACTCTTATCTACAAGTTTCTTTGCTGGGGAATCTTCGAGGTAGTCAGTTTCTAATATGTAAATCCCTAGGCGTTTAGCTTCTTTAATAACTTCACATGTGGCTTGTACACCACCCATCATTAGGAGCCTTTTTCCTTTCAAATCTATATTCATTTCTTTTGTATTATGCTTAATATATATTTCAAATCTTCTTCTCCATAACGCTGATCAACAGGAATACACACCAGATTCTCAGCCAAGTTGTATTCCCAATCATCCTTCTTGCACCATTCCAAAATACTAGGCCAATAGCGAGCGATAAAAATTTTATTGTTTATCAATTTATTGCGGAGATTCTGTACTGGAACTAAGTATGGATAGACCATTGGTACCGCATTGTCTTCCAAAGGAACATGAAGGTGGTTGTTGATGCTCAAGGCTTCTTGTAGAAGCATGTAATTGGTTCTACGCCGCTGAGCAATCGGCTCATAGTCGATACCCTGCATCATGCGCTGTGTCAGTTTTGACATCTTTTTGATAGGTTGGCCGGTAAGACTTCTGCTTATTTCGCGGAAATCACCATAGCCAGCCTCTGGGCCGAGGTCAATACGCTTTAGAAGGGAGGTACAGCGCTCGTATGACTCATCTTCTTCAAGTTCTATATCCAGTTGCTTATCGGTATATAAGTAGGCGCCATCAGGTACTCCGAAAAACTTACGGCAGGTATAAAAGGTGTCGATTCCATTTACTGGCTTATCATAGAAAGCCTGTGTATTGTCAACTATCAATTGCTGACCGTACTGTTCTGCAAGGTGTTCTACGTATCTTTGCTTCAACCCGTAATAGTTTGTATATAAGAGTGCTTCACCTTTATTCAATCTAATGTCCTGATTGATTTCCAGGTGGATGTTGATATGATAGAATTCATACGTGATGCCAAGTTTCTGAAATGGTTCGAGCACTACGTCACAAGTATAATAAGGAATATATACCTTGCTGTATTTCCTACAGCGAAGGATATACTCCAGACAGTTACGGCCTGTGTTCAGTCGAATTGCATTCTTATGATACTCCTCATGCTTAGGGAGTTCCAGAGAGAAATATCCTCCTATAGGTTCCATCATTCTACTATTACTTGTACGTAACTACGGTAACTTTCCATTATGCTCCTCATCTCTTCGTATGAAGAGAACCTCAAGAAAAGCGTACCTATGGCAGTATTGGCTCCTGTAAAAGCTTCAACGTACTCACCGGGTTTGACCCTGATTTCTTCTTCAATGACATGGGCCTGTTTGAAGTGCTTGTCTATCTGGACTTCTTGGAATTTTCCTGCCTTTTCGTTATGTAACACAAGAATGGCATAATGGCCATTGTAATTCGGTTCATGTATCTCTTCTATTATTGGCACTCCCACAGCCTTTTGTACTTCCGCATCAATGATATCTACATCAGCCGCTATGTTAAGCATTTCCGCTAAGCGGTTTCCACCCGCTCTCGGTGATACTTCCATCAAATAACACTTTCCATCTGTACAAACACGCCATTCTACATTGAAAAGGCCTGTGCGTATATTCAGTAATGTAAAAAGACGCTGTAATTCAAACCGAATCTCATTCAAATACTTCTCGTCTTTATTGGAAGGCCAACATTCGGCAGATGGGGTAAAGGGATTAATGGCCTCATTATCGAAGTATTGATCATAAAAACCATTATAGCAGAGTTGGCCATCAACAACAAAACTTTCGGAACCAGAAGACAATCCGTCTTTCACTAAAAAGTCTTCTATTATAAAATGCCCATTGTGAGATTCATCCAATGCATGAGCTATGGCTCGTTCCAAGTCTTTCGAATCATCAACCCTTGTCACACCTTTACTACCAGCACTGTCAACAGGTTTTACAATGACCGGCCAGTGGAATAGCGCAACATCATTTAATGCCTCTTCGGTATTAGAATACCCTTTTGCTGTAGGGACATTAAAACCATTCTCAGTAAGAAACTGACGGAAACGTGCTTTGTCTTGCAAAATAGAAGCTGCCTTATATGAGCATGTAAACGGTAGTCCCATTTTTTCCGCAACGTAGGCAGCTGTTACAACTCCTGGATCCACAGCAAAAGAAAGAATTCCATCAATTTGCAACTTTTGGGCTAATTGCAGAACGGCTTCTTTATCGAGGATACTCACATTGTGGTATTCGTCAGAATACTTGTGTGCAATGTTATTCGGTAGGTAATCTACCGTAATGACATGACAACCATGCTTGTGAGCCGCTTCAATGGCAGGAAGCAGGTATCTGATGCCTCCAAGGAGCATCAGTTTTTTTTGCTTCATTTTTCGACAATCAAATTCAACGTCCTTTGTATGTCTTCATCTGTCAGTGCGTGATGCATGGGCAGGCATATGACACTATTTGCCATCTTGTGAGCCACGGGGAGGTTCTCCGGACGAGCACTATCTAAACCACGATAGGTGGAGAATTCGCTTATCAGGGGATAGAAATAGCGACGGCCAAGCACTCCCTGCTCTTTCATCTTAAAATAGAGTTCATCGCGTGTCATGCCGTATTCTTTCTCGTGCACAAAGATGGGGAAATAACTATAGTTGTGCTTCACGCCGGGGAGGTCATCCCAATATTCAATGCCTGGGACATCTTTTAGTGCCTCTCTATATTTGATAGCAACCTGATGGCGGGCTTCAATAGCAGCATCAACTTGTTTGAGATTGAGCAAACCGTAGGCACTGCGCATCTCGTCCATCTTACTGTTAATGCCTGGTCCTACAACTTCTGTCTCTCCTGCAAAACCGAAGTTCTTGAGATAGTCTATGCGTTGCTTGGTCTTAGCATCATGCATTATCATAGCGCCACCCTCAATGGTGTTATAAACCTTAGTTGCATGGAAAGACAAAGTGGAAAGATCGCCTGCATTCAATATGCTCTCGCCATTTACTTCTACACCGAAAGCATGGGCTGCGTCGTAAATGACTTTAAGACCGTATTTATCGGCTATGTCCTGAATACGCTTGGTATCACAGGGCTTGCCATAGACATGGACGGGCATTATGGCCGTTGTCTTGGGGGTGATAGCGGCCTCTATCTTGTTGGGATCGATATTGCCAGTGTCGGGGTCAATATCCACGAAGACGGGTTTGATGCCATTCCACCACAAAGAGTGAGTGGTGGCCACAAAACTATAAGGGGTGGTAATCACCTCACCAGTAATGCGAAGTGCCTGTAGGGCTGTTATTAAAGGCAGCGTTCCATTGGTAAAGAGACTCACGTAAGGTACTTTTAAGTATTCTGCTAACGCTGCCTCTAATTTTTTATGGAATGAACCGTTATTGGTAATCCATTTGCTATCCCAGATTTCCTTCAGCATCTCGTGGAATTCATCGAGATTGGGAAGAAGGGGTGATGTGACGGTTATTGTTTTTTTATCCATATTATTTCTTTCTGTTTTTAATGTCCTTATACATAACAAAAACTTCCTTCAGTTCAGGAAACTTAAGCAGATAGGAACCGCCTAAATAAATGATAGCTCCTACTAATATGCCAACAACAAGCTGGACGTATATGTTCTCGATGAAATGGATGGAAATGAGGACAATGCCGAACATAATCATCGAAAGTAAAAGAGTGGGAAAAATATCACGCATCTGCTTTTGAAATCCCACATTAATCAAGACTCCGGTATAGTATGTGTTTATAAATAATGAAATCAAAGATGATAAAATGCTAAAATAGCACATGGCAACTATGCCCAAAGGGATAGATATGCAAAGAATAACGATGCTTAATAATTTCTTTATAATTTCTAACTTGAGAAATAAGTCTGAGCGTCCCTTAACCTGAAGCAAATTGAGATTAAGTGCATGAATAGGATACCACATTAATGAAAAACAAATCAAAGGGAGGAGTGTTGCTGAGAATACCCATTTGGGACCTATCATTACTAATGTTAAGGGTTTCGCTATGGCGGCTAATCCTGTCATTAATGGGAAAATAATGAAACAAGATGTTTTAATCATTCTTCGATAAATATCTCGAAGTCGGTCGGTTTCATCTTGAATCTTAGCCAAAACAGGAAAAGAAACTCCTTGCAATATGCCGGTAAGATTGGATGATGGAAATTTGGCCCAATGTCTTGCACGTGCGTAATTACCTAAAATGGCTGGAGAAAAGAACTTTCCTATTACAATAGGATAGATTTCACCAAATATCCCATTTATTAAATTTGATGCCAATAATTTTGAACCATAACCAAATAAGTCCTGAAAAGACTCTTTTGAGAATAAAAGGGTAGGATGCCATTTTGTTGTGGTCCATAATACTATTGTATTAATGACAGAAGATGTAAGTGCTTGTATAACCAAAGCCCAAACACTGTAACCCTTCCATGCAAAATATAGTCCAACGAATCCTGATATGAGATTTGAGGACACATATATTTTGGCCAGTTTCTTAAATTGAAGATTCTTTTTGAGAATTGTAAATTGTACTGTGCACAGTCCCTGAATAATTATTTGGATGCCCAAAACCCTTAAAACCGGGCATAGTATAGGCAAGTTGTAAAAATCTGCAACATAGGGAGCTATTAGGAAAACAATAACGTAACAAACGAAACTAATTGTGTTGTTAAAAATGAAAACCGTGGAGAAATCTGCATGGGTTGTTTCTTTCTTTCTAATTAAAGCATTTGTAAATCCGCTGTTGATAAATATACTTGCAAATGTCATAAAGACAGAAGTAAGGCCAAGGATACCATATTCTTTAGGACTCAGTAAACGGGCCATAAAGATCATAAGGAAGAATTCTATTCCCCGATTGGCAAAGTTTTGAATAGAATTCCAAGCTAGTCCTTTTATTGTTTTCTGTTTTAGTTCACTTGCCATGGATAATTGCAGAAAGGATGATTTTTAGACACCAGCAAGAGTCAAAATTTACGGATCGTTTTTTATATTCGTCCTCCGACTAAAAAGGAGAGAACTTTTGGGGAGTATTTTTTAAGTATAATATACAAAACGCTGCATAACAGAAATGTTATTATAGGTACGAAAAAATAAGCTAGTAGTGAAATAGATGTCACTTTTAGAAGGCCTTGTTTAATGAGTTCAATAATGGAAATTTGATGTAAGGCATAGGCAAAAAACGCATATCTGCCTAGATTATTAATGATGATATATAGTTTAGAGCCTTCATAATAGGAGATAAAAACTTTTGCAAGTATAAAACAAGAGAGGAAACCGAAAATCTCAAATGGTCTTTTATTAAAACCTAATAAAGTGAGAATAAAGAGTGTAGCCGCTGTTAAGATAATAATAAAATTATATTTTGGTTGGAAATACATAGGTTTACAGTTTATAGCAAAATAAGCCCCAATCATAAAATAATATATTGTCTTAAATTGTATAGTTATATATGGGTAAATTGAAAACAAATATAATAATGACATCAATAGAAGTCCCCAAATACGAGTTTTTTTGATAAACCAAAAGATTAGGGGTGTAAACAGGCAAATAACAATCAAATCCCTCATATACCATAGGGGACCGTCACACGTAAAAGTATATTTGATTGGCCATCCAAACATGTTATAAACTTGTTCATCCATATAATGATGGTCCCAAAATAGGTTTGGCCAATCTACGCTAGAAATATAATGAAAAACATCGGAGAAATTTTGTTTGCCAAGAAGGCACCTAAAAATTCTGACTATGATGGATGCAAAAATAGGAATTAGGTTCCATAATAGGAAAGGTACTAATAGAGTTTTAGCTCTGCGAGAAATGCTCTTTTTATAATTATCTATGGTAAAAGTTGGTGATTTTATAAAGAAAAGATAACCTGAGATAAAGGAATAACTTGGAATAATCAAATCTCCCAATAATTTTGGAATCTCATATAAAAAAGGATATGATCCCTTAATAAGGCTTCCGCTATGTACAATTAAAACCATGAACATTAAGGGAAATCTTAATAATGAGATTATCTGAGAGCTTTGCTTATCCATAAAAGATTTATTATTTAGGCTTTATTGTAACTGTTGTGATTCCGTTGGTATAGAAACAGCATACAATAACTATCACCTTAATGGGCGTTAATTCTTTTTGCGACCAATGCTGCTGCGGGTGATATAATGTAGGCGATGGTTTTGAGCAAGGGACCTTCCAAATGAGCTAGTAGTTCTTGGTTTTTAATCTTCAGGGGTGACAAGGGACAGGTTTCTGTCACGGATTCAGACATTGTATAAACCCTCGGCCCAAACCGGTTAAAAGTTGAAGTTGATGAACTGATACTCCCGAAGGGCTTTAATACATACTTCGTAGAAATCTTGGAGCCACCGCAAAGCGGGAAATCGAACAAATATTAAAAAACGAACGAATGAAATTGGAGGGAGAGTAAGGTCATATTATTTGAACTCCCTTATTAGCGAGTATTTGGAATACCATTTCTTTGATGGGAGCCAATTGGTACTTTGCTGTTTGAATTAGCTGATCCTTATAATCGTCACTCATCGTCGTAAATTGTCGAATGGCAACGCACATGTCTGAAAAAAAGGAGTCGACTGTTTTATCAACATTCTTTTTATGTACTTCACCCTGCGTAATCTCATAATCAAAGGCAACTTTGTATTTCTTCAATATGGCAGACTTAAACAGATCCATGATCGTCTTTGTGCCTTGATCCTTGGCCTCCTCCGATATAGAGTCAGCAGCCATGAGACAACTTTCTTCGATTTGTTCCTGGATGGTCATATGACAATAATAAATTTAATGATATTATAGAGTCAGCCAACTATTATTGAAACTCTTGTTAAAAGTTTCCTAATGAGGTGCTGTCCATCTATATCTGGGTATCAGAATGTGTGGGCTAAAGGTCTATCGTTTGGCATTCCTTATTCTCCCTACTGTAGTTATCCTCCCACTCATATGTGAGTGTAAGCACATCATCACCTTCTGATAGAAGTAAGGTCACTTCTCTGCTTGCTTTGGGCAACAACTCATCATAGCGCAGAGGAAAGTCTGGCTTACTTGCGTACACTTGTTTAGCATTCGGCATTTCAACCTTAAGATTTCTGGCCTTTGCCTTACCTTCATTGTAGATATACAGCGTTCTGTTTCCACTTTTATACTTGATAGCCTTTGCTCGGATTATTGCCTTTTTGCCTTCATCCTCGCTCTGCGCCAATGAGCGTAATTGATACTCATTCAGTTGTTTCTCCTGTTTCTTCAATCTTCTATCATGAGCGAAAAAAGTATAGCAAGAAAGCACCAAGGACAAAGCAGCAAATATGATAGAAAGTATTTCCATACTCATAAACTCTCAAAAAGCAAACCTCTTCGGATAAAGCTGTTGAACAAATATAAACCCATCAGGCAACATGCTTGTGAGTGTAGTGTTGGCAGCTATCTTTGACGGTTCATCGAATACCATCATCGATTCCTCCGCCGCATTTGTTGCTGGCTCATCTACCTCTGGATTACGCCAAGAGAAAAGGACTGTCTTCTGTCCAAATTGTACTATATAATTTTTTATTGTAGGAACAGATGTCAATAATTCCGCCACTTTCAGCATCTGCTTGATGGCGTGTATCCGCTTTCCTTCATGATGTCCGCTTGTGTTGTCATAAGGTTCTATGTATTTCAGCTTAGTGCAAGTAAGCTCATTGAATACAATTTGACACATACCTTCATCTATATGCAGGTAATCACATTTAACAGTATTAAAGCGCCTCGACCTATTATACCGCATCAGAAGATTTTCAATATCAATACTATACACCCGAGAGGCAGTAGCATCCATTTTTGCCACTTCTTTGTCTTTACATGAACGATCACATGCATTACAGCTTGTTTCATCACTCAACATAAAAACCTCATTGACATGTTCTTCGACTATCAAGTCTGTTTCCGTAGCCCGATGTTTTAGTCTATAATGATCAGGTAGGTCATTGACCAGTAATTTTACAATATCCAATGCAGCCATGTCACTTCAAAGACTTATATTCCTCGTAGATATCTCGCATCGTCTCTGATAGCTCGAACGTGTTGATTACAATTTCCTCTGTCTGTCCATCATGCGAAACTAAATCTACAAATTTTCCATCGTCCGTGATATAATAGGCCGTCAGATTATCACCCAAGATAGCTGGTTTCTCTGTGTGTTTGCCCTGTCTTCGTATCATTACATTCAGGTAGTTCACAATATAGGGACTATGTGTTGTAACTGTAAATGACACGTTCGCAGCCTCGGGCAAATGCATGATAGCTATCAAATAGTCCATTAGTGCCAACTGGTTCGTTGGAAACAGATTGCATTCAGGCTCTTCTATCACGTACCCATGATAGCGTTCGGACCTGATAGCATAGTCAAATGTTATTACAAGAGGTATAGTCGACTGCATACCCGACGATGCTGACCCCATCGGCAGCACCTTACCATCCCTAACAATGATGTAATCATCTTCGTCCTTCCTTAGATAATCAACTCCGAGCATCGGCATCCTAAATTCTTTTCTAGTTTCCTTTGCTTTAATATACTCAAGAGAGAAATATAGCACGTTCTTGGGCATCGACTCTCCAGCCAAATTCAAGGCGGGCAGCAATTTTGGTAACGAAGCATGCATGATGCGATCGGCAGGGATATACAGAGTGTCTCTGAGCATATTGTTTATGGCATTTATCAGTTTCATGCCTCTCTCTTTTGCCCCTGCACTCTGAGCATGAGCCATATCGTTTCGTGCAGCTATACTATTTGTAATATTTACAATCACATCCGAGCGAACATCTTTGCTCATCGCCTTAGTCCCATCAAGCCACATATCCGCATGACATTTGCTCCCCTTCACTTCAAGCTTTAGGCGGTATCTGTGCTCTTTCCCTCTGCTTTCATAAGTATCTTCTTCCTCATACCGTATTAGTGTGTTCGTCTGATGAAATGGCGCTATGTCATAGCCAGCAGCCTCAGACATCCACAAATCACTTAGTTTTTGTGAGGGATACACAAAGAACTTATAGTTCGTCACCATGCAAAACACCTTTGCTATTGAGCTTTTTCCCACACCTTGCCCTCCTATGAAGAAATTATACTTCTTCAGTTGGATATTGATGTCGTTCAATGGTCCGAAATTCTTAATTACCAAATTTCTCATGTATCATTCTGTTTTTTAGTTTCCTTAAAATTCACCGCCTCTGTAGTATACGGATATAGACAGAGGGACAAAGATGACAGGAGAAAGGTTCATGTCACATTTGAATCATTTGTCTTATGAGAGACTAGCTGGAACCCTACTCTTTATGCTTGGGTAGTCAAGGTGTGCGGTTTTTTAGCTACCCCTAGCGGTTCAGCCTGCGCGTAAGTTCGGTGGGTGTTATTATGTTCTATTTTAATAAATGTAAATCATGGAGTCTTATCTCTGTCAAACGCTTATTCTGCTCTATCTGGTAGTAAGACAGCTTTTTCAAGAACTCTTTAACCACAGCATCTGTCGCAAGGTGCTCAAGAGCCGTATCTACCAAATCCTTATTCAGTTTCTCAATCTTATCAAGAACATCCTTCTTAACATCTGCATCAGCCAGCCTGCGCTCAATTTCAAGAGCCTCCCTCCCATGAAGTAGCATCTTAATCTGGTCAAGGCCTCTCTTATCTTCATCGGTAGCAGAAGGGTGATTCATCATCACCTCAACAAATCCCAATAGCCCTCCAACATAATTTACAAAGTTATCGTGCCACTCAGAGACATATTTTTGCTGGGATAGTTGAATGTTGGTCATGTATATTTTTTTAGAGCAAGCATCAGTACATGAGTCTCGTGTAGATTGCCTAAATTTCTATTTTACTTATGGTAGTATTTTACATTCCTACTGCGAAGTACTGTCAGATAGTTATCGCACTTATAATCCCCGCTATTCATGTCCTTCAAAATTGCTGGATATTCGTAAGTATTATAAATATCATATGCCATGGACTTTTGACATTCGCTAACGATACGGTCTATGAAATTTTTGTTGTCCTTACCGCCAATAATATATATAGTTTCTATAGATGATGGTATCTGCTGAATATTTCTAATGTAAATTCCCTCACCTGATGTTTGTATCTTGACTGACATACCTACAATCCTTATTGCAAACTTACAGTACTGACCATCAAATTCACTAATTGTTTCTTGGTGAAGTTTCCTATTGGCATATTTATAAAGGAACATTACTAAACTACTGACCTCGTCATATATTTCCTGATCATTTCGTTTATTACCAAACACCTTTTCACCAAGAAAAGTCATTTCTGTTAGAAACACTGGGAAAAAGATTCCTGCTTTGTCAATATCAAAAAACTTCCCATAAAAGTCATTGGTCTTCGCATTATTAGACAAACCTTCTTTTAATATCTCCTGAACATATGTCTGTAACAAATGGGCTTTTTCTCTTTCTAGTATCTTATAAGAAACATACAAGTCAATTGCATTTTTTTGATACTTTGCTATATAACTCTTAGCCTTCAATAGAAGTGAGTGCGAAACAAACGTAAATGTTGCATTGACAATATTCAAATCCTGATTATTGCTCTTATGCATACGCATAACTAGCATATCATTCTTAATAAACTGTTCAGCAGTAATATTATCATCAACCCACTCAAGCGTCACACGCTTAACCAACAAGTTGGGTACTTTCTTAGACAATTTTGAAACATAACCATTAACAACAGCCTGAACATCACGCTTTACATATGTGTATTCCCACTTTTTATATAAGAACTTACCATACTTTGAAAACAAGGCTAACCACTTATCAACAACTTCTGGATGTTTGATAAAGTACAGAACTAGAGAACCGCCTCCAGCTGCCCCCCCCAACACAAGAATAGGTATTCCGAGATAGATATAAAAGTTAAACATGATTTTTATCTGCCAAGTACTCACTAAACTTTGCTATACACTCCGGCTTATCACAGACAAACTTAATGTCGCCTGACTCAGCAAACACTGAAGAAATATGCTCATATTTTACGGTCTCGCCGCAAAACTTGCACTTCTTTACACACTTCATTACATCTTCATAAACGCCAATTTTGCGGAGGAATCCTTCAAACTTGTCTTCATAAACAGCATTAACGGTTTCTTTAGCACGTTTCTCTTTCAGTTCCATAATATGAAAAAATGCCTAATAACATTATTTATCGTGATTCGTTTCCATCATTTCTTTGAGGAAAGTATAGTCAAAGGTGACAAGGAAGGTGACAAGAGACAGGTTTCTGTCACATGTTCAGACGTTGTATTAATTCTCGGCGCAACAGTTAATGATCTGACACTTCGTTTCCTGTTATTTTTGAACCTTATTGGTAACACAGGTTATAAACCATGCAGGCACGTATTTTCCCTGAATGGTAATAACACCATCTTCCTTTATTGCGAACATATTGGGTTCTCCAGCGCTATTGTCAAACAAATATGCATTATCTGCTATCTTCAAAGCATCAAACAAAAGCCCCATCGTGCGTTTATATCTCTCTTCTATCTTTTGCTCATCAACAGCATGCCCTCCTTGGCTGACACGTGTTCGAACTCGAAGTTTATTCAGTTGTGGATCTCTTAATGATACAAAGTACAAATATACCTTGAATCCTTTTTCTTTGGCCCTCTTCATAAATTCTAATTTAGAAGGATGGGACATTACTGTTTCGAAAGTAAATCTATAAGAATCCTCTAATAATTTTTCTCTTATATAGGCCGCTATGAAAGAAACGAAATAATCTTCAACCTCATAATTTTTATCAATAATAATCGTTGAGTGCTGAAAAGAAACATGCGATAATGTTGTATCGACATCTTTTATTATTGTAGAGTAAGAGGAGGATTGTAAAGATTCTAAAAATTCTTTTTTGTTTATGTCCACCTTATAATCAGAGAAATCAAGACAGTGCTTATTCGTCAATTCCACCTTAATCTCGTCTGCATTGACATATGTTCCTAGTTTTACATAACTACTGACGATATTTTTGATGGTGGACTTTCCAGAACCATTAGGTCCGGCAAATATTCTCAATCGTTTTTTGCGCATTTGTAGGTGCTAAATGGAAAACTTCTTCTTGGAAACTTTTACTCTAGATTTTCCTGCAAGAGTATCAACTTTCTGCCTACTTCCATCTGCAGAAACTTGGTAAATACTGTTGCCAATGGCTATGAAGGCATAACTGTTGTTTTTGGCTGCTTGATAGGCATTTCTGCCATGAGAAGCCAGTCCTTTCTGTATTCTTTTCTTTTCTGTCATGGAGTTCAATATGTAAGTTTGATGAATGTGATATGTAGTGATTATAGTTAACAGAGGGCAAGGCTGACGCCGGTTCCAAGTTCAAAGTTCAAACGCAGCGGAGCTGCTGGTTCAAGGTTCAAATGCGCAGAAGCGCGTGGAAAGCTGCAGAGTTGCTTCTGAAAGGTGTAAAGGGCTACTCTAGAGGCACAGAGGGCAAGGCGGTGCCGACTAGTTATGTCCATTCTGGCCATGATTTTTGTCGCGACTCGGTCAAATTGATACAAGCATCTTTGACGCTCACTGCTCCAAATTATGTCCTTTTAGGCCATGATTTTTGTCGCGACTCGACATAGCTGAAGTAAACTTCGCTCTGTGCTCACTGCTCCAAAAATTCAAAGTTCAAACGCAGCAAAGCTGCTGGTTCAAGGACATGTCCATTCTGGCCATGATTACCTCTTCAAACAACTGTTTTCAGTTTCACCAGTATCACTGTACGTAAGTCGTTGGAGGGCTGGAGATTGAAAGTGAAAGTGCTGTTTCACTTCTCTTTCACTTTTTGGCAGAGGGAGAGGATGATGAGTGAGGGCTTTAGGATGATTGTTGCCTGATCAATTGATGATTTCTTACACCTTCATTGATGACAGATCACACCTTCATTAATGCCTAATTACACCTTCATTAATGCCTAATTGCACTCTAATTAATGCCTGATTACACCTTCATTGATGCCTGATTACACTGTAATAAGGCATCGATTGGAACTTAATA